>ENA-OWXD01000259-OWXD01000259.1-human-gut-metagenome-genome-assembly--contig:-NODE-259-length-18455-cov-25.8565_pt1 | contig 18455 bp, 17 predicted proteins | sample MGYA00249244_ERZ652055 | MGnify/ENA primary metagenome ERZ652055 (study PRJEB26925, sample SAMN05827059) | human gut metagenome | biome: ENVO:2100002; feature: ENVO:00000062; material: ENVO:00002003...
TTCTTACTGTGTGTCCAGGTCCTTTCGGAGCGATCATTGTAACATCAACATATGCTGGTGGTTTGATGCATCCGAAATGAATGTTGAAGCCATGAGCGAACATAAGCATGTTGCCTTCCTCAAGGTTCGGCTCGATATCGTTCTTGTAAAGTGCAGCCTGTTTCTCATCGTTGATCAGGATCATGATGATATCTGCTTTCTTAGCTGCTTCAGCAGATGTATATACCTCGAAGCCCTGCTCCTCAGCTTTTTTCCAGGATTTGCTTCCTTTGTAAAGACCGATGATTACATTACATCCGGACTCTTTAAGGTTCAGTGCATGTGCATGTCCCTGGCTTCCGTATCCAATAATCGCAATTGTCTTACCATCTAATAATCCAAGATTACAGTCTTCCTGGTAAAAAATCTTATTTGCCATTTTACTTTCCTCCTCTGATGTTTACAACATCTTCTTCATAAAAATTATTTATCGTTAAGAGAGTAGCTGCTCTCCTAGCAAACATATGTAAAAAATTTACAGGTAACGGACATCGTCACTGCCTCGTGACAGACCTGTGATTCCTGTTCTTGCAAGCTCAAGGATCTCATAGTCAGCCATCAGCTCCACAAACGCCTGCAGCTTGTTCTGGCTTCCGGTCATCTCCATAATAAGAGAATCCTTACTTACATCCACCACCTTGGCACGGAAGATATCTGCAACAGAAAGAGCTCCCTGCCTCTGTTCCGGCTTCACAGCAACCTTGACGAGCATCAGCTCACGGGCAACGCTGTCGTCCTGTTCAAGGACCTTAACATCCCGTACATCTTCCTGCTTCGCCAGCTGTTTGGTGATCTGCTGGAGCATCTGATCATCTCCCTCACAGACAACTGTCATACGGGAATATCTCTGATCTGCAGTCACTCCTGCGGTAATGCTGTCAATATTATATCCACGGCGGCTGAAAAGACCAGCCACACGGCTAAGGACTCCGGAGGTATTATCCACAAGGATGGATAGTATTCTCTTTTCCATAATACACCTGCTTTCAACACTTTTATGTATAGAAAACCGACTTCGTCAGTTAACGCTTTAATCTAATAAACCCTTGCTTTCTTACCATTATAACAACTTCGAAAATTTTGTCAATCAAAATTTCCTGCAAAATTCCTTCAGGATGATAAGAAATGTTTTTATCCTCAGATCAGATATTTTTTCTTAAGCTCCTCGGATGCCTTTGGTGTCAGATAAAGTTTTTTCCGAAGGAATCTTTCAATTCCTCCGTTTTCTTTTTCGATGACATCAAAAACTGTATTGATATAGGACTCCTTCACCTGATAGAAGGCTTTCAGATCTGCAAGCTTCCGGCTGTTTTCCGGCCGGTCTGCCCGGTAAAGCCTGCGCATATATTTCAGTTCATCTTCCAGACATGGATTTGACCGCATATAATCCCTTCGTATCGTTTCCTTAGGTACACCCAAAGCAAAGAGCAAAAGTGCTGTTCCGACTCCTGTCCGGTCTTCTCCTGTGGCACTGTGAAAAACAACAGCTCCATTCTTTACATGAAGCAGGACATCCAGAAAACGTGCATACTGCTTCAGAGAATACTCATCCGTAACGAAATTCCGGTACCAGTCCTGCATATACCGGTCTACATCACCATAGCAGGACATCACATGTTCAAAAAAGCTGTTTCCACTGCTGTCCTCATCCCGGATTGGAATGTGATAATACTCCACTCCTGCCATGATATCATCCGGTTTTTTCTTTACTTCTGCAGCTGACCTGAAATCAATCACTGTTTTTACATTATATTCTTCTGAAAGGATCCGGTTGTCTGCAGCAGAAGCATGATAGATTTCTCCGCTGCGCAAAAGCTTTCTGGGAAGAATATGCGAACCGTCTACTGTCATCAATGCACCCAGATCTCTTGTATTCGGAAGATTCTGAAGCGGAAGCCTGCTTCCTTTTGGAAAACCAACCGCAAGATCCGGATTCAGTACTTTAAGAAGCTGAAGGCAATCCTGTACCTCCTGCTCTGTCATATCAAATTTATAACGCTTCTGACGTCTGGTTATGATCACCAGATAATTGATGATCAGCTGCTTTTCACCGGTTTTATCGGTTCCCTCACGGCGCATGTACGCCCAGAGAATATCTTTACACGGAAGACTGTTGAGCATCATATGTCTGGTAAACACAAAAAAGCCATCTTCGATCCGTATTTTTCCGTATCTCATTTTCTTTCCTTTCTCCTTCTCAACCCCTGTGCTGCTTTCTTCGCAACACTTTTTATCATACCAGAAATCTCCAGTCCCGTATACCTCGTTTGACAATTTTCGTAGTTTGGATATAATAAACAGAGAAATTTTACCACAGGGAGGCTTTCTTTTATGGACAATCTTATTTTCTGTCTGAATGTTACCGTGCCCATCTTTCTTACACTGCTCCTGGGATATTTTTTCCGGAGGATCGGACTGTTTGATGAAACATTTGTCAATCGTATGAACAAATTTGTGTTTGTCATCCCCCTGCCTGTGCTTCTGTTTCAGGACATCGCTAAAATCGATATCTATGAGGCCTGGGATCCCAAGATGATTCTTTTCTGTTTTGCGATCACATCGCTCAGTATTATGATCTCCGTGCTCCTGTCCCGTTTTCTCCACCCTTCCGATATCCGGGGCGAGTTTATCCAGGCATCCTACCGCAGCAGCGCAGCGATCCTTGGTATCGCCATTATCCAGAACCTTTACGGAAATGCAGGTATGGCACCACTGATGATCATTGCCAGCGTCCCTCTTTACAATGTAATGGCTGTTGTAGTTCTCTCTGTCTTTAAACCAGGTCAGGGAAAAATAGATGGTACCGTTCTGAAGCGCACTTTAAAGGGAATTGTCACCAATCCCATCATTCTCGGCATTGCAGCCGGTACACTCTGGTCCCTTCTTCGTCTTCCATTTCCGAAGATCCTGGACTCTACGGCAGGCAATCTTGCAAAAACCGCCACTCCTCTTGGCCTCATGGCTATGGGCGGATCTCTGCACTTCGGAAAAGCCTTTTCCCGGCTGAAAGCATCTGTTGCCTGTACATTTATGAAACTTGTCGGTTATGAAGCACTTTTTCTTCCTCTTGCCATCCGTTGCGGTTTTACAAAGGACAAGCTGGTTTCCATCATTATCATGCTGGGGTCTGCCAGCACCGTTACCTGCTTTGTCATGGCAAAAAACATGGGACATGAGGGCTCTTTTTCTTCGGGAGTCGTGCTTCTTACCACATTATTCAGTGCCTTTACCCTGACACTCTGGCTGTTTATCTGCAAAGGTCTGGGACTGATCTGATATTGCAGCTTCTGCATATTATCTACCCGGAAAAATCTGTAACATAAAAAGCTGTAAGAACTATGATTTCTGGTTCTTACAGCATTTTTTTATAAAAGCATATTCACATAAAGCTATCATTTCTGATGTGGATGTTTCTGTTCTTACAATCTCATAGCCTACAAAACAAACGAAGCATTTTCTCAGATCAGCTTCAGATATTTCAAGCCATCCCGAATGCCGTAGTGGAACATATCAGACGTAACATAATCTGCCAGTTCTTTGATCTTCGGAGAAGCATTTCCCATGGCAACCTTTGTTGCAGCGTATCCAAACATGGCAAGATCATTGTTGCTGTCTCCAAAAACAACGGTATTCTCCCACGGAATATCAAACAGGCGGATCACAGCTGCGATCCCAACAGCCTTGTTAAAGCCCTTTGGCACCAGTTCAATGGTATTTCCCACAAACGAACTGCTGCCTTCATGGCGGATGATATCATAGTATTCTGATAAAATGGATAACGCTGCCTCCGCATCACATCCCTCCATCATTTTTGCACTGATCTTATTGATCCGCATACAATCCTCATTTCCACGGATAGGCCTCCATTTATCGCCCAGGGATTCTGTGATCAGACTGGCATACCAGTTCACTTCATCGGTATACTCCTCTTTGTCATAATACATAAAATCCGCGCCTTCCATTACCGGGATCAGTCCGTATTTTCTGAGAACCTCCACAGAAAGCTTTGCAACCTCCGGCGTCATCTCTTTATTAAAAAGTCTCTTCCCGTCCTTCTCAATGGTGGATCCGCAGGCACTGATCATTCCCGTAAAAGGGATCTGCTCCAGATACCAGGATACAAACGCACGACTTCTTCCTGTGCAGAGCCACGCTTCATGTCCGTTATCTACCAGCGCACGGATGGCTTCTATGGCACTGTCCGGCACTCCTTTTTTCATATCACAGACTGTTCCGTCCGCATCAAAAAATACTGCTTTTCTGCTCATTTTCCTGTCCTCCGATATCACCTGTAAAATACCTTTGCCGCACGGATCAGGCTTTCCGTATCTTTCACTCCGGCTGTTTCATAAGCGGAATGCATCGCCAGCTGCGGCAGACCGATATCGACCGTATTTATGGCTGCCTGGGTATTGGAAATATTTCCCAGAGTGGAACCACCGGCAATATCAGAACGGTTCACAAATGTCTGATATGGCACATCTGCTTCTCTGCAGAGTTCCTTGAAGATTGCTGTGGAAATCCCATCGGTACAATATTTCTGATTGGCATTATATTTGATCACAATTCCACCATTCATCACCGGTCGGTTTACAGGATCTGCCTTGTCTGTATAATTCGGATGTAATGCATGTGCATTGTCCGCAGAGATCATAAAGCTCTCTGCAAGGGCCATCAGATAACTTTCCTGATCTCCGCCAAGGGCCAGATTGATACGAAACAGTACATCTTTAAGAAATGTGGATGCAGCTCCCTGCCTGGTAGTGCTTCCCACTTCTTCATTATCCAGTACACAGTGGACTGCAATGACCTTCTTCTTATCTGCCTGGAGAAAGCCTTCCATTGAAGCGAAAGCACACTGCAGATCATCTAATCTTGGACTGGAAACAAATTCATTCCTGGATCCCCAGATCGTTCCGGACATCCGGTTATAGAGAAACAGATCATGGCCCAGGATATCCTCCGGACGGATCTCTGCCTCTTCTGCCAGCATCCGCATGAAGTTTCCTTTTTCGCCACTGCCACTGTACAATGGAAGCATATCCTTCTGGACATTATAATGATAGCCTCCATTAATATCCCGGTTCATATGGATCGCAAGGCTCGGGATCATGACCAGATCTCTATCAATATCTACAAGCTTTTCCAGAATTTTTCCGTTTTTGTGGACGATCATGCGACCTGCCACAGAAAGGGGACGGTCAAACCAGGTAGAAAGGATCATTCCTCCGTACCGCTCCACATTCAGCTTCACATAAGCTCCGTTTACAGACATCTCCGGATTTTCTTTTATTTTAAAAGACGGGGAGTCACTGTGACTTGCAATGATATGATATCTCCTGCAGTCATTGACAGGAATGGAAAATCCGATGATCGCGGAATGATTTCTCATGACAAAATATTTTCCGCCCTTTTCCAGCTCCCAGCGCTCCTCTTCCTTCAATTCTGTAAAGCCTTCCTCCAAAAAACGTCTTCTTGTTTCCTCTGCCGCCTGAAAGGCTGTAGGACTTTTACTGATAAATTCCAGCAGTTTTTCTGTTGTTTCTTCGTACATAATCTTCTCCTCTGTCGACCCGGTAATATCCAGGCTGTTATGCTATTACCCATTATACGGCAAAACTTTTTTCAGGGCAATATCTCAGATTTCTGCACTCTTTCGTACCCACATATGCTGCACAAGCTTATCCCCAAGCTTATTTGCGAGCATAGTATAAATTGAACTAAATACATTGGCTCCAATACGGAGCAGCACTGCTGCCGGCATTCCAAACAGTCCTGATGCAATGGACAATGCTCCAAATGTATTAAATGCAGTCTGCCACGCATAACCTGCGGAATATCCCACACCGATTCCTCCGATCATTCCAATATAGGGATACATAGATTCCGGAAGTATCAGATAAAGCACTGCAAACAGAATACAGCCAACGATGTTGAACATAGCTCTTTTTCCGGCCCTTCCCCTGCAATCCGCGGTAAACGGCAGACACACGGACATACAGGCAATTCCGGCCCACATTGCTCTTGGGAGTCCCAGAAGAGACATGATCAGCATAGCGCTGGAAACGATCAGCGTCAGTCTTAAATACCACCTGCCTCTTGCAGAATGCAGATCAAATTCCCGGAACAGGTCCAGAAACGTCCTGCGATACAGGCGGTTTTTCTGATTCTTATAAAAAACTACCATGCAGAGAACCATTCCGGCCAAAAGCCCCTCTACACGAAGCAGATACGCCTTTCCGGTTACGTCATATCCCATCAGAAGCAGATATCCGAGAACAAATGTGGAATGGTTATACATAATTACATTATGGCATCCCAGGGTCATCAGTAACAGGATGCTTATCGCATTAACAAAAAATGCCGGTACCGGTGAAACCATGTTGGATAATCTCGGTCCTGCGATCAGAATACAGAAAATCCCGGCAATGGACAACAATCCGTGGGACGTCCGGATTCCGAAATCCGCCTGTCTTAAAACCAGCACTGCCAGTAGTACGGTTACTCCTACAACACTGTTGTCATTGCCGGTTATCTTACTGTACAATGTCACAACCGCCACACAAAATGCCATGACAAGATACACTTTAAAATTATAGATCAGAATATGCCTTCTTTTCTCCTTTTTGTCTGTGGTATTTCTGATCAGCTGTTTTGATCCGGTTGAGCTTAACTGCAGTTCCTGATAAAATGTCATTTTCATCACTCCTTTTGTAAAACAGACATTCTCATTTCGCTTTTTTCACATGCTCATAAACGCAATCTCTTTACAATTTACGTTCAAAGATACAAACAGCCATTATACTTGGTTTATTCTGAAACGTCAAACACTTTTTCTGAAATCATGTTCACGCATTACACTCCCAGCCCCGATCAGATCACTCCGAAAATGGCCAGGAACATTTTTATTATTTTTATATTTACTGCAGCTCCGCTATCCTGGTCACTGCTACATAAATGTCCTGTATCTTATACCAGGTTGGATAATCCACCACTCCGGATGCGGGAAGTCCGAATATATTCTGGAATTTTTTTACAGATGCAGCAGTAGCCGGACCATAAATACCATCCACAGTCACTGACGGGATGGCAGGATAGGCTTTTGCTATGGCATTAAGCTGTTCCTGGATCTGCTGTACCTTTTCTCCGGTAACACCGATAGTCAGGTCATATCCCGGCCAGGACGCGGGAATCCCGGAAACTGCTTCCGCCACATTGATATACATATCGTTTCCATAGAAGCTCCGCAGGATCTCAATTGCGGAATATCCCTGATCTCCCAGAGCTTTGCTTCCCCACTGGGTCATCCATCCCCGGTTCCTGCACTGCACCTGGTGTCCGTCACAGTACTGGGTCAGGATCGGCTGGCGTACATCCGGTCTGGAAAGGTAGTTTTCAAAAAGTTCATCCACGATCCGGTCGATACTCTCAAAAATATTCCTGCCATGGATCCATTTGTGGTCGTATGCTGTGGAGGATGTAATGGTGAAATCATAACCCTTATTTCGGTACGTCGTGATAGTCAGTAATTCGGGGTAATGTAAAGAAGTCATTCAGATTGATTTTGAAGCGGATATTGATATTGGTCTTTGTAATATCAATTCTTTCGATCAGCTTATTTACCAGCACTCTCTTCGTTGAGGTGTCTGCATTCCAGAATACATCCTGCCATGTAGGAATCCTGGTACGGATACTTTCCCAGTCATCCATGGAAACTTTCATTGCATCGAGTTCCGCTTTCTTTTCTTCTACGATTCTCCTGTGCTTCTTTTCCAGTTCCCTGTGCTTTCTGATGATTCCTGCCAGCTCTTCCAGACTCAGAGGATAATCTCCTGTCATGGCATTTGGAATATTACTCTCCATAACGGCGATCTTACTCTGGATATTTTCCAGTTCCCTCTGCTCCTTATCCAGTTCAGCCTGTTTGATCACTTTCTGATGATTCTGGTTTGCTTCAATCTGAGTAAATACGTCCTCATTTTCCTGAAGCTTTCCGATATATTCAGCAATCGCTTCAAACACCACAGGCTCGATCTGATCTGCACGATACTGTGTCGTCTTGTCATGTGGAACCCCAATCCAGGCATTCTGGCATTTATAAATAGCAATTTTACTGGTTCGCCTTTCTCCTGTATCCTTGATCGTCCAGTAATTATATTTACTGCCATTGGTCATTTTCCGTCCACAATAGCCGCAATGCAGAACATCGATCAGCGCAAGCATACCACTGTTTCTTCTTATTACAGTGACATTCTGATTTTCCAGTGTTTTTATATACTTGTCTGCTCTCTGTTTTCTGGTGTCCTGTACCCGGTTCCACATATTTTCATCTATGATGGAAATTTCCGGATCGGGCTTTTCAGCAAATATCCAGTCTTTCCTGTCCAGTTTGTGATACTTGCCATCTATCCTTTCTCTCCGCTTGTATGCCGTATATCCTGCATAGATTGGATTCGTAAGAATACTGGTAATGGTACCGCTCTTCCAGATGTCTCTGGGTACTCTGTTTTTATAAATCTCATGCTCATTCAAAAGCTTTGCGATCTTTGTTGCGCCAAATTCCTTATGTAAAGAAAGTTCATAGATATATTTTACCACTTCTGCCTGCTCCGGCACAACCACTAAATGATGCAAAGCACGGCCATGCTTGCTGACTTCCCCGGAAAGTTCCAGTTTATATCCGTATGGAGCCTTTCCACCCATGAACTTACCTTTCTGTACCAGCTTCTGAGCAGTATCCTTTACACGCATACCTGTATCAGAGCTGCTTTTCTGAGCGTTGCCATATCTCAGTGCCAGCATCATCTGACCCATGATGTCATCCGATTCCGGAGAAATACAGCCATCCTTGACTGTGTAAATATCCACGCCAAAGCTTTTCAGGCTCATGACATATGCTCCTATTTCCCACATACGTCTGCCGATACGATCATCCTTATATACTACTAAAATGTCGTATTCTTTCGCTTTTGCATCCTGTAACGCCTCCTGCAGAACATCTCTGTCTGCCACTGCATTCTTGTAACCACTGTTACTGCCCTCGAAATATTCCTTTTCGTCCAACTGCCAGTCAGACTGATTGGATATGTAGTCTTTTACAAGTTGTCTCTGTACACTTAAATCTCCATCTGCTTCCAGCTGCTGATTGGAACTTACACGGAGAAGCATTCTTACTCTTTTCATCAGCTCTGATCTCCTTTATATAAGATATGGGACAGGAAGCATCCTGTCCCACTGTTCTTAACCCACATGAATCTCCCGGGATTTTTCCCTTAACTCTCCCGATATAATGTCCTTAACCTCCTGCCCGATTATCTGATCTCGGGCTGATTTTGGTGGAAATTCAAAGCTGATCTGCATACCAGACCGTTTGATCTTTACGGTGTCATATTTTTTGTCCGGCATTTTGCCCCCTATAAGAACCGACCTTTTTATATGATTATTCCCTGATGACTTGGCATATGTAATTTTGTTCACTGCTGTTACCTCCTGTAATCAAGCGGATATTCGCAATCCGCATTCGCTACGTAGCTTTACACCGAATAACTGCTTCGCAGTTTATGGGTTAAAATGGATTTCGAATTCATTCAGGCATAGTATTCCTTTCTGTCAGCCGTTCCAATGACATTGTTGTAATAACCGGGCCAGATATTTTCCTTCCATTACAACTCAATGTCCCTATGGTAACTGCCTGTCCAATTTGAAGATTTTTCAGAATTCTTCTCCATGTATCTTTGTCGTCAAAGTTCATAAGCTTCAAAAGTTTCTCCAGATCATTAGCAGCGGGCTTAAACAATAGCGTTGTCGCACATTGATTCAGCACAGAAATCTGCATTCTATCAAATACACTTATCGACTGAGTTGCCAAAATCAGATGCAACCTATATTTGCGCGCTTCTGTAAGCAATTCAAAAAGGACTGACTTACGGGACACGGACAGATTCTGTAATTCATCAACTGACAGTGTTATACCGCTAATTGTAGCCGGAGAGTCTCCTACTCTCAACTTGCACCATAATACACCCATAAAAATTTCAATGAGATGGCGTTGGGTAGATGGACTGATTCCTTTGAAAGACAAAATATTAAGCATACCTTTCTGAAATGATTTAGCTTTCTTTCTGAAAAAATTTCCTTCCAGAACATCCCATAACCGACTATATACTCCAATAGAAACGTCATCTTCCTGTTCTTTTAACATGTCCGCTATAGCAGCAATATCTGACGCATATCTGTTTCTGAATCTCATAGCAGAATTTATAGCCTGACGCAAAGCATTAATTTGCTTTACGCCCATATTCTGTCCCCGTGTGAGGATATCTGCTATATACGTGATTTCAGTCATTCGATCTACGTCAGTAGAATTACTGAAAAAATTGAGTTTGATCCCCTCCTTGCATACATCAATAATATTCACATACCTTGATGGAACTGGACTATGCTGACCATTAGTATCTATCGCAATGACAGTCTCACCTGCTTTAACCCGTTCAAGTTCAATTCCTGCCATTCTTACTGACTTTCCTGCACCACATAAGCCAAGCTCTAAGATGTGACGGTTTTCGGCATTATCGCTAATTATGATTTCTTTCCCTGTTTTTTCCCCGATAAATGTATTATTCATTCTATTGCTCCTCCATTTTATTTCTGCACAATGGGTTCTGTGCATGATACACGCGTATAATATTTTTCTTCTTTCTAAATGGCACTGGGCGTATTAGCTGCTCCGGAAATTCGTTGTTATCTGAAATGAAATACTTCTTATCCAGCTTTATCATCCGCATACGTTTACTCCCTGATGGAAATCTAAATGTGATTTTACTTGTATAATCAGCAGACTGATCAGAATACAAAACCCCTGCTTCTTCCATTTTCTGTTTTAATTCCCGCAGAGAATATATACTCAAAAGCTCGCTACATATCTTGGCCAGCAGACTTTCCGGGCAATAATAAAAGTCATCATCGTAAATAATACATTCCTGATACTGTGCCATCTGGCTGTTCTCTTCTGTCAGATTGTCTCTATCTGCAAGCCATACCCTGTGTGTTTTATTCTTCAAATACTCCCAGAAAGAGTCCGATATTGCCTCTCTTATGTCTATCCCCCCTGCAAATTCACCTATCTGCTTTATCCATCTCGAAGCTTCACTGACATATTGGGTCTGGATTGGTTCCTTGTACTGTTCTGGCATGAGCCTGCAAAGAATATCTCCGCAAATGGATACATTCAAGTAGAAATTTTGCAGGTTCCCATAGTTGTTTCCTTTTTCCTTCCTCAAAGCAATAATTTCTTTAATCAACTTTGAAATATCCTGTCCATTATTAAAAATATAGTCTTCCATCTCTAGAACGTTATCTGTAAATTTCTTATGTTTCATCTTGTTTATATCTCCCTTCGTCATGCGTATTATATATGTTTCGGTCCTCAGTTCTTCTGGCACACATCCGCCAAACACGATAACCGGAAAGAAACCATCTTCATATAGAAACCCTGATAATGTATCCACGCTTTTCCGCCTCGCACTCATGATGCCCATCATGTAGTTTCTCAGTTCCACCTGTTTGGGTTTCTCTACTTTCATTATGTGGTCAAATTGTCGTGACAGATACTCTACAAACTGATCTGCCTGCTGGTTGTTATCTACAACCAGCAGAAGACCTTGTTCAAGCCCCATCCCAGAATTTACAAACAAGTATCGAAGCAAAGGCATCAAAGTAAGAAAAAAGCCCAATGCTGTATTCCACTCGCTTACTCCGCCATTCTTAACAGGTCTTTCCACAGTACATCCCCCTCTCTCACAAATACAACTTCATCTTTTCCGGTCAGATTCCAACCGTAATCATCCGGGTAATAAACCGGTTCAGCAACACAATGTGCCAAGCAATAGTGCCAGAACTGCTGTATATAGCTCTCGACCTGTGACTTTTTCCCATAGACTGTTCCTCCAATCACTGATATTTTTTCCAGCAGATACTTCACATTTCCACATTTTCTTTGGTTTAAATACAGTTCCTGCTTCGTCTGATCTATTGTAACCATCAACTTACAGATGCCTTCTTTTCCCTTGTAGCTTAAGCATCTTTCAAGAACAGGTGCCTGTAAATTCAGTGCAGCTCTTTCCTTGCTCGGAATCAGTAGATTACGTGTCACTGCCACAAATCGTCCCTCCTGATTCATCAGAAGTTCTGAATACTGACTTCTTCTAAGTTCTCTTTTTGCATCATCCAGATATACTTTCTGTATCTCCAGATCCAGTTCCGAGTCATGCTCGATTTTCTTCTCTGCCGCCTTTCTCTGGATAGTTCGCATATCCTTCTGTGCTTCTACCTGTTCCTGTTCTGTAGTGTTGTTATATATATTGCTCATCTTCTTGCTCCTTTCTGCTCTGTCGTGCCCGGCTTTTTTCATGGAATACCTTTTGCTATGCAAAATTCTGTATTTCTCCATACTTTTTCGGAAGGGATTTTTACAATTCTGCATTTTCCCGGGCATCACTGTGTCTTTCTTGGTTTGTGTATTGACATGGCCATGTCTTACGATATTACTGTATCTCATTTTAGTAATCTTTTGCATACCTTAAGTATTGACTTTAAATTTATTTAAGATTATTATTTTGATATAAAATGCTTTTTTAACGCTAATAATAATCATTTATAGGAGATTATATGAAATCTATCAAAAGGCAATATAAACAATATGGAAAAAACGATCTTGATGACCGCAAGGGAAAATTGAAATACTTATTCTGGATCAATATAGATAAGTTAGTCGATGACATTAAAGGAGCAACTGAATACGAAACTTTTAAAAACCAATCTCAAAATAACTCCTGTGCATCAAAAAAACTTTTTGATTTAATTTTTGAGAAAATTTTCACGTATTGTGACGATTACACTCGATTTCTCAATATCACCATTGGTGGTGGTCCTTCTACATTTTTTGATCATCAGCAACTACATCCGTTAACCCCTAGTACAAATCAAAAGCTTACTTGGAATTACAATAATAATATTTCGGCTTTATTTAAAGAATCCCTTAAAAACCATTTGATCATTCATGGCTTTTTGACTTCTATCAATAGTCACTATACTAATACTTTATTCCTTTCAAAAAATGATGAAAAAGATCTCAGAAAAGGATTTAGTAAACAGGCATTTCCTGTCACCTATTTACAAGATGCAAATAATCTCTTTTCTCGTCGAAAAGTGCGATATAAAAATGATAATTCAAACAAACTATATTCTCATAGAATCCTTAATGACCTCTGTACAAATAATAACAATCATTTTGAAATAAACTACTGTTACAAAACCTGGGCTTATTATTGTTATACTGCCAAGCCCATTTTAAACCTCGACAATACCATACTTTCACAGACTAATTTGTTAAACAGTTTTTTTAAGCACTATTACGCTCTGCATGCTCACGCCCTATTTTTACCTAAACAAACAGAATTGGATAAGAAAACGGGGTTTAATTATGATTCTCATATAGTTGGTTCTGACAAAATGCTTTTTCGTTATCCTGCTGAATGGTATTACGGCCTGACAAGTTCTGGCTATATTTATCAAATTTTAAATGAATGTCATGATCTAACTACCGTCCATACAGATTCATCTTCAACGCTGAAATCTCTTTATGGTGGTAATTTTTTAGAAGCTCTTCAGAAAGTTTATTCATTACCAAACGTATTTTCACGACACTTTTTTTTGAAATATGCGTGTATAGCTGCATTGCAAAGCACATCTTCCGAATGTGAATATTTAAAACCTCCAAATAGACCTATGAGCATTATTGATAAAGAAGCTCATGGCATTACGCCTGGAAGTCTTATTCCACGTATAGATAATTTCATCACCATGCTCAAAGAACTAACCATTCCCATCTTGGAATCATGCTGGGATATCGTTATCTATGAATTGAATAAAGAGCCTACGTCAAATACTGAAAAAAATAAAATCCTACATCAGAAAATAAGCCATATCACTTTTAAACAGTATCTAGATGATTATTATGATGAATTAACCTTTGATTATACGTCTATCCCTGATGAAATACTTACTGATGAAGTTAAATTTTCTGCTGTCAAAGGCTATATAGAAAATCACAAAAATTCTGATAATGTTTTTGACAAAGTATCTTCGGCAAACTCTTCTGGGATTTTTGAATCTAATTTTGCTATCACTTCGGATAACAGATATGCTTGTCATGATCTGCTGGAAATTCTAATGAAGTATTTCTGTTCTTCCGATACAGATGCTTCTCCGGAAAATGATTTACTAAATATACAAATCCCCAATGAGCAGGTATTATCCCTTTCAAAGGACAACGTTCTTAGAGATTTCTTATATAGAAACTTCCGTAATGTATTCACTTACTATGTACAAGACTTTAACACCCGAACCAATTAATCCTTTCTTATTGCCGGGAGCACAACATAGGTGCTCCCAGTATTTCCCCCTATTTAACAATTATTAATTTTCCTACGGTTCTATCATATCGATAAATATATTTTGTCAATACTTCTTCCTCCGGTGTCATATCCGCCATTGTTTTCTTTAATACCGCCTTCAAATCATCCACGTCTGCCGTTTCAGTAGCATGTATCATTACCTCGTGCACACTGGTAAACACAGCATAAAAATCGCCATCTAGCAATTCTGCCAAACGTTCTGCCACTCTCGGTAAAAATAATACAGTTGCGCCATAAGATTTTTCTCTGGTGCTCATACAGTTTCCCAATGGCCCTTTATTAAGTTCAACATTATCTGCTCTGTTCATAAATTCTTCGCCTTCATATTCCAGATTGAAGATCATCTTCTGCCAGCAGTAAATTCTTGGTTCGACATTTTGGATCATATTATTTACAGCCAACTGAAATATTTCTTCTTCACTCTTATTCCATCTTTCAATCTGAGACTTACGAAGCTTCGTGCTGATAGTTCCCCCTTTCATTTCTCCGATATTGAAATATACCGTTAAAGCGATGTCGCCAATCTGCTTGTATATAGCATCTTCCAAATCCTTCTCATTTCTGTTGTAATTAACTGCTTTAAACATAATCTGTAGCTTTGCATCTTCAAAGCTTCCCAGCTTCTTTGCATTTGTCAGGAAACTGCTTTTCTGTACCTGTCGAACTTCTTCAGCAATTTTATTAACCACCTCAGAAACAGCTTCTCCTTGTGGATCTTCTTCATATAATTCTCTGATATAAATACCAAGGGCACCCTTTTCTTTCTCTGCTTCCACACATTCAATCACCAGACGGTCCCCCTTCTCTGCAAATTTTTCGCCTTTCCTGCAAAAATACACTTTTTCTTCCGGTAACTGTGTTTTGAACATCAAACCTGTTTTAAGTTTCTCAACATATTCTTCATAACTAATCATCATTCTTCCTCCACTTATGCCGCATGAATACTAAAATCCATTTCATTTTCCGCCTCTGTCATATCAACTGCTATTTTGCTTTTAATTGTTTCATCCGTAGATAATGCCCTCTGAAACTCCGTACTGATTGGTGCATATTTCAGTGCCTGTTTTATCACCGTCTTTTTCGCCATTTCTTCATAATTTGTCTGCCATGGTGAATAAGAACTTCCAAAAGCCTTGGAATAGGTTTTTGCAAAGCTGTCCATATCCTCTTTGCTCATGCAACTATATCCATATCCCCCATTCTGCGTCTTAAATAATCCATAAAAATAGACCGGATCACCTCTATCAGAAGTTGCCGGTCTGTGGATGAGTTTTGGATTCAATCCATATTCAAACTCAAATTCATCATTTTCATATACAGTCTGGGCCTGTATTGTCTGCATATTTCCATTCCGATACGCCAGTGTAATCAAACCTTTGTATCCGATCTGAAACTGACATTCCAACTGTCCTTTATTTTTATACGGAATCAGATATGCAAGTCCCAGTGGTGTGTTCACTTCCAGTCCCAACTGTGCCGCATTTAAAAGAGCTGCAATAAAACTCATGGGTGTACACTGCTGTAACTGCGGTGTATTATTCAATGCGCTAAGTGCAATACGCGTAAATCTCTCTAGCGTAATCGCTGATGGTAACGCCTTTTTCAGTTCCGGTGCCAGTGCTTTAACCATATCTGGAATGGACATATTCCGTTTCAGCTTCACAGTTTCTTCTGCAGGTGTCTGTAAATCAGCTGCCTGTTGTAATAATTCCTGTTTCAAATCTACTTTTTCTGCTCTTGACATTATCTTTTATCCCCTTTTCTCTATGCCGCAGGTTCATATTTTACCTGAAATCTCCGGCTACTGCTTCTCTTCAAATAGCTTTCATAAATATCTGGTTTTTCTGTTTTTAATTTGGCAGTATCCAGTCGGTTAACATTGGTCAGTGGCCATGAAATACGGTAATCCGGTGCAACTGCTGATACAGCATCACCCATCTGCAATTTTATCTTTTGATCTATTGCTGTTTTCTCCTTGGTCAGTTTTTCAATCAGGCGGTCCAGTTCGGAACGTCTCTGCAATTCGTTTTCCATTCCAAACAACTGGATCTCCTTATTTTCATCAGCATGGAATGTATTCTGTAACATTTCGGTATAATCATCACTTCCATCTGGTTCCGGAGGATTTTTCTTTTTAACACGTTCAAACCAAAAATGTTCTTCTATTTTAATGAGGCTACGGATCTCCCTGACCACTGTCATATAACATTATCAGTTCGTTGTAAATGGATAAATCCAGTTCCTTTGTTTTTTCTATACAGCTTACCGTCTTTATACAGTGACTTCCTACAGCCTCCAAACGCTTCACTATCTCATCCTGAAGATCTAATGTTGGAACAACAAACATAAATGCCTGATCGGATTTTTCACATGCAAGCTCACAATATGCCTGTGTCTTACCCAATGCTGTTTGTGCCTTTATTAAATGAATACCTCTGTCTTTCGCTTCTACAGCTTCATGTAAATATTGTCGTAACTCATTTTGTGCATCTTCCAGTGTAATATATGGCACTTTTTTCCTTAAAGGAATAATTTTCCATGTAAGTTTTGAATAAAGCGAATCAACCTTGCACCTATTCACATATGGGCATCCTCCCCTCATACAACTTTGTGGCTTATAACCATATGACTTTATTTGTGTCCACTCCATTTCCCAGTTTTTTCTTGACTCAATTTCTTCTTCCTCTATTCCATTCATAAAAAGTGTTTTCCCACCTTTTATATATTGTAAATTCGTGGCAAGAAGAAATTTCAAATTGTGATGCAGATGTTCTGCCAAATGCTTTTTGTATAAGTAGCAATATGTAGGTAATTTATCTTTGTCAATCCTTAAGATTGGAAAATTAGGACTATTTTCACTATTATTTTTTTCTTTTTCGCCTTTTATTTCTTTTTTTTCCATTTTCTTAACTGCTCCATATTCAACGGCCATACCTCCCAAGATATCAGCACCTTGCATTTTTTTTTCGTCCATAACCAAATCTTTTCTATAAATTTGTATACGTCCGTCTTTACATGCAATCCCATAGTCTCCAGCTAATTTTTCAATATTACGTCTGTGATTCTTACGATCTCTTTCTTTCATTTCAGTATGAAAAGCTACTACAAGTCTTTCTATATTTAAAACATTTCTTTCATCAAAATATTTTATCCCCTTTCCTCCATAAAACATTCTTGTAACATCCTTACAAGATTTGTCGGATTCTGGGAACACCTTAATCAGCATTACATTAAACAGCTCTGCCAGCTTCTTTTTTTCAATCACTGTTTCCATTAGGTATACTGCTCGAAACTTTTCCTGTTTTGATGTCGAGCTGAATGTGTCATATACCAGAAACGGTAATATATTATAATCCTCAGATCTTTTCATAAATTCCTGATATGATAATCCTTTATCTATATCCACTGCAAATAATACCTGTTCTTCAAAAAAATCTGTATTTCTTTTTCCTTTAAATAAAGCTCTTGCAAAAGTTACTCCCCTTTCTCCAACATAATGACTAAAATCCTCTAATGAAATTTTTACACGTCTCTTGGTAATTCTGTTGGAAATCCTTGCTACTATTTCATCATGCGGTTTCTCAGTAAACCCTTGTTCATCTAAATGTACTACAATTTCATATTTATTTTTCATGATATCCTCCTTTTGCACTGACTGAATCCAATGTAATTTTCTCACCAGCCAAGTAACAATTTATTTTTAACTTTCCATTTTGAGGAATTTCGGGCAGTAATATTATTTCTTATTATTTCCGTCCTAATTTCCTCAAAGGATAGTTTTTATTACATTGTTACTTGTCTGTGTAATTTCTTATATTTTCTCATATTTTCAGACATTTATTTTAATCAACTCTTATTATCATATTTTTATACATTCTAGTACTAAGCAAAAGTTCCCTTAACATACAAATAAATTCAATACATACAAGGAGGCGTTTTAAC
>ENA-OWXD01000266-OWXD01000266.1-human-gut-metagenome-genome-assembly--contig:-NODE-266-length-18147-cov-13.9658_pt1 | contig 18147 bp, 16 predicted proteins | sample MGYA00249244_ERZ652055 | MGnify/ENA primary metagenome ERZ652055 (study PRJEB26925, sample SAMN05827059) | human gut metagenome | biome: ENVO:2100002; feature: ENVO:00000062; material: ENVO:00002003...
ATGCAGCGTAGTCTCGTGGGCTCGGAGATGTGTATAAGAGACAGGTATAGGTCTTGCCGTCCTCGCTGATGTCGTAGGTCTCTGCAATGGCGGGAACTGCTGCGCCGTCGGCATCCATCTGCATCAGGCCGTCGGTGTAATCGGCGATGACCTCAAAGGAGGTGCCGTCGGTGGCGATCTGCGGGTCCAGCGACTGAACCTCGGTCTCCAGCATAATGTTCAGGGTGCCGCCCTGTGCAGTGCCAGCTGCAGAGGAAGCAGTGCCGGAAGCGGAAGAAGCCGCCACGGAGCTGGAAGAGCCGCCGCAGGCTGTCAGAGCCAGTGCTGCGGAGGTAACACCGGCAGCTGCCAGGAAGCTGCGGCGCGAAATACGACGATCAAATCTCATAGATGTTTCCCCTCTCTTCACTGCTTTAGCTTTATACTCTGCTAAAGCGTTGTGTTCTAAAAATACACAAGGGATGTCCGTTCCTCCTTCTGGAACTTTGCACGCCCTTGTGCTATGGATGCATTATACATCCGTGTTTTCCGAAAGAAAAGAGTTTTTTGAAAATTTGTCCTCGTCAAATGCACATTTCTGCGGTTTGTCCAACATTTTGCCGGAAGTTTTTCTTGGTTTTTGTATAATTTTCACTCTTGAGCACATTTCACTTAAAGAGCGTTTCAATTGAAAATCCTTTTTAATTCAATTTAAGCTGTATATTTTCATCTTATTTCTTTCTTTTATTAAGAAAAAGCACCGATTCGCTTTTTCATGTGCAAACCAGTGCTTTTCTTGATTTCTCTTTTTAAATTGTATTTTTGTGGCAAACAGTTTTTTGATGTCACTCTCAGGCTTCTGCCGCGAGCGTCTCCACCGTACCATTGTAAACGGCAGTGTCCAGCTGCTCTTCGGTAGCGGCCACAAGGGTGGTGGCGGTAGCCGCACCCACAACGTTCGTAGCGGTACGCGCCATATCCACGATGCTGGAGATAGGAGAAAGCAGGATGATGGCTTCCACCGGCAGACCGGCAGCGGCAAACAGCGCCGTTGCGGTAATGGTCGCCGTGCCGGGCACACCGACCGTACCAATGGAAACGACCACAGCCAGCACTACGAGGAAGGCATACTGCACAGGCGTGTACTCGATGCCCAGCAGATGGATGGTAAACACTGCCAGCAGGGTGGGCCAGATGCCCGCGCAGCCCGGCATACCAAGGTTTGCACCCAGACTTGCGCCAAAGGCGGCAACGTCCTCATTCACACCCAGCTTCCGGGTCAGCTGGTTGACCGTGACCGGGATAGTACCCACACTACTCTGGGAGGTAAAGGCAACGGTAGCCGCGGGCCAGATGCCCTTGAAGAAGCGGACGGGGCTCAGCTTGCCCACAAACTTGATCAGGGCGCTTTCCACAACAAAGACCTGAATGCCGCACAGCACATACGCCAGCACCAGAACGCTGAGCAGCGGAATAAGATCCGCAGGAGAAGAACGGCTGACCGCACGGGCGATCAGGGAAAGGACTGCATACGGGGTAAAGGAGATCACATAGCTGACCACGCGGCCCATCACAAGGTCGCCGGCGTCAATGAACTTTTTAAAGGGTGCCACCTCTTCGGGCTTCTTGGCTGCGATCTTGTTATAGCTGACAGCCACCAGAATGCAGAACACCACAATGGGCACCACCTCGCCGTTGGACCAGTGCGCAGCCAGATTCTGCGGGAACAGGCTGATGACCGTATCCACAAAGGTGGGCACTTCCTTGGCGGTGTAATCGGTGGCCAGTTCATACTGCACCCCGCTGCCAATGTTAGTGGCCACACCGGCGATCAGGGTGATCAGGCTGGCAATGAAGGTGTTCAGCACCAGAAAGAACACGGTCTTGAGACCGATCTGCTTCAGACGGACGGAATTGCCCAGATTGGTGATGCTAGAAATGATGCTGAAGATCAGCAGCGGAATGACCACAGCGGAGACCACATGGGCGTAAATAGTACCTACGGCTGCTACGTAAGTGTGGTGTCCCTTGAACGCAAGACCCACGATCAGGCCAAGACCCACGGCAAGGATGGTGCGCACGCCAAAATCAACGTGCTTTTTCTTGTGCAGATAATACAGCAATGCAAAAAATACTGCGGTGAGCGCCAGCGCACCCAGATCCAAAATTTCGACAGACATAAAACGGTACCCTTTCTTTTGTTTGTTGGTTTACTTCGTTTTCGTCTGACAACACATTCGTCTGTTCATAACTCTCTCCTATTTCTACAAACCCACACGTTATGTATGTTTTGTTGTTTGAAGGGAGTATACTCCCCTTCCTGGCAATTGTCAATAGAAAATTCATATTTTCCTATTTTATTTGTAGGAAAGTCAGGGATAGGCGCTCCGCACAAAAAGGAAGCTGCCGCACCAGATAATGTGCAGCAGCTCCCTTTGCATTTTTATTTTACCGGCAGCCAGACCGTTGCTTTTGCCCCGCAGGGGTGCAGGCGTAAACTATCACTTTTTTAAGAAGGAGAACAATCCCTTCTTTTCGTAGGGCTCACGGCAGATCTCGCCCACCTGGTATCCGGTGCCCTCAATGGCGGCGCGGAGTGCCTTTTCGTCCAGCGGCTCCTTGGAAAGAATCACGGTCCTGCCCTTAGAATGCGAGGACGAGACCTTTTCCACCGGGAACTCACTGCGGATCGTGTCATTGATATGCGCTTCGCACATGGAACAGGCCATGCCGTCCACTTCTACGGTTGTCTGGAACATTTTTGTACCTTCTTTCAGTTTCTTATGACGATCATCGTTTTTCCTTCACATCCTCTGTGCAGGGCAGAAGCAATAGTTAGAATTAGCTAACTTTCGTTTCTGAGAAAAGCCGCCATCCAGCGGCCTTCCCGCCCAAATAATACGCCCTGCGGCTGCATCTGTCAAGGCATCCGGGGCATTTTTGCTGGGACAGCAGCTTTTTTATTTCGGTGCGTCAGACGTCCCGTCTCAGCAGCTCCGTCAGACTGCGGAAGGTCCTGCCATGGCTGCCGGTGACGGTCTCGGCATGGAGCAGACTGCTGAGAACGCTTTCCTCCACGCACTCTGCCACCGCCCGGAACAAGGGGTTGATGGCATCATCGTGCAGCAGGGTCATGGGCAGCAGCGCCTTGTCCGAATAGTGCGGCACCCGGTTGGCAGTGGTAAAGGCGATAACGATCTCGCCGCTGCCGTTGCCGCAGTAGGAGCCGGTGCGGGAAAGCCCCACCAGCGCCCGGCGGCACAACCGCCGCAGCTGCCGCTCGCTCAGGGGGATATCCGTGGCAAGCACCGTGATGATGGAGCCCTTGTCCTCGTGGGGCGGGATGCTGTCGTCCAGCAGCGTATGGATGGGCTTGCCCGCCACGATGAGGTCGTCAAACAGCGCGTGGTTGGAGAGCACCAGTGCACCGATGGTGTACTGCTTGCAGTCCAGCTCCACCACCCGGGAGGCAGAGCCGATGCCGCCCTTGAGCCCGTGACAGCGCATTCCCCGCCCTGCGCCTACGGCGCCCTCGGCAAAGTCTGCCTTGCAGTCCGCCAGCGCAGCAAAGACGTGCTGTTCGGTGACATGAAGTCCCCGGATGTCGTTCAGGCCGCAGTCGTTGCACTCGCAGACCACCGGGTTCACGCTGCCGGTGGTCTCGCAGATATCGGGGTTCTTTTCCAGCATATACTTCACCAGCGCGGTCTGCGCTGTGCCCACACTGAGGGTGTTGGTAAACAGAATAGGCGTTTCCAGCGTGCCAAGCTCGTCGATCTGTACAAGGCCGGTGGTCTTGCCAAAGCCGTTGATAACATGGCTGGCCGCCAGCACCTTTTCGTGGAAAATATCTCCCGGGTGCGGCAGCAGCGCCGTTACGCCGGTCTGCACCACACCGTCTGCCAGCGTGCAGTGCCCCACCGTCACGCCCGGCACATCGCTGATCTTATCCAGCGCACCTTTGGGCAGCTTGCCCACCTGAAAACCCCATTCATTTCCCGAGATGCCCATCGTAGTTCCTCCTTGCTTTTTTCTAAGATGTATCATAGCATTTCTCCTGCCAAAAGTAAACCGCTGTAACAGACCGGAAGCAGACCTGAAAAAAGGCTGCCGCACAGGATCTCACTGTACAGCAGCCTTTTGCTATTTTGTAAAAACACCGCCGCAGCGCGGGGTGTTCCGTCAGGAGGGCTCGAGCGGGCGGAAGAGTCCCTTGACCTTTTCCCAGCAGGCCACCACCCGCTCCCGCGGCAGGAAATAATTGACCAACAGCGCCACGATCACGCCCACTGCCGTATCGAAGATACGGTTGAGCGCGTAGGCAACGTAGGTCTCCACCGGGGTGCTGAACAGCACGATGCAAAGCACCACACCGCCGGGCTGCACACCGCCCGGCCAGAAATACTGGCACAGCAGAATGAGCACCACAATGGCCGCACCCAGCAGCAGCGCCAATAACATACTGTGGCCGCCCTGCGGGTAAAACCGCAGATACACCCAGAACACCGCAATGGCCAGCAGGCCGCCGATGAGGGTGCCGAACAGACGATTACCGCCGTTTTTGATCGAGTCCGGCATATCGGTGCCAAGGCCGAAAATGACGCCGATGCAGGCAAACGCCGGGTTGCGCTCCAGCAGGCAGTAAACAACAGCCACCAGTATGGCCGTTACCGCCGTTTTGATGGTGCGCCAGCCCACATGAAGCCGGAAATCCTCGCGCGGGAACTGAAACATTTCCAAATCCTCCTCTTTTTGCTTTCCTGTTTCAGGATACCACAGGGTTTTGTTGGATACAAGGTTTTTTCCGCTAGTAGATTCTTTAACGAGACACTCCCGCGCAAAAACAGAACCCCGGAGCCCTTTTTGAGCCATAACGGCTCCGAAAAAGGTTCCGGGGTTTGTGTAATGCTTTTCAGCCGCCCAAAGCGGATTTATTTTCCAAGCACAACGGAGAGTTTGATCTCCTTTTCCGTCTCGCTCAGGTCAAGAGCGCCGCCGTCGGCAACAGTCACACGCAGCTCATAAAGCGTACCGGCGGTAAGCTCCGTCACAGCATTGCCGTCCTCGTCTGTGATCGACCACAGTGCAGAATCGACCTTTGCCAGCCTGCCGTCCGCGCCATAGGCGTAGAGGATCAGACCGGAGGTGCTGCCGGACAGGTTGTTCATACGGAAAGCCACGGTGGTGTTGGGATGTACGTTGCGGACTGTCGCCGTGTTGCGCCAGCTTGCAACGGTGCCTTCGCCGCCGTCCTGCGCAAACTGCTCCTGCGAGAGGACATTTCTTGCAGCCTGATCAAGATCGACCTTGCGGTAGGGCATTTCGGGCAGATAAACGAAACGGTCCTGCAGACGAAGCAGCTCCAGATAGCCTGTCGGGCAGTAGAGCGCGTTGCCGCTGTTGCCGGCATACATTCCAATGGCCATGTTGTTGTAGCCGTACTTGTTGGAAACATCCATCGTGAAAACAGTCTCGCCGGTTTCAAAGTCCAGAATGATGTACTGCCACATCCCGGTGGTCACATCCTGCACATAGCCGTAGATATAGCCCGTTGCGGTGGAAAGCTTCATGATGGAAGTATCGCTCAGGTCGTTCCGGCTCCAGATGCTCTTCATCTCGTAGCCGTTTGCGGTCTTTACGGTGTCCATGCGCTCAATGCCCGGGGCGATCATGACGTTGCCCTTCATGAGCCAGTTCTGGTCGTAAATATTGGCGTAGCTCTGGATGGAGGAGTCGTTGTTGGGGTCCGCCAGACCTGCATTGCCCGCGCCAAACCAGTTGCAGACGATGGTGCTGACGGTTCCATTGCCGTCATCATAGACGATGGCAGAGTTATCAACGGCCACCTGATAGCCCTCGGGCAGGTCATCCAGCACCGGGGCGCTTGCCACGACCTCGCCGGTCTTCATATCAAGTGCAAGAAGGTTTACGGTATCCTGATTATCGGTGAACAGCACAAGGTTCGGTGTCAGTGTGGGAGAGCAGCCGCCGCCCCATGCAAGACCGCCGCCGGTGGTCTTATCGCCTTCGCCGCTCACCTTTGCGCCTGCGCTCTCATAGGGCGTGCACCACACAACGTCTACGCCTTCTTCTGCGCGCAGAAGATAGCAGTTCTGGTTGGTCAGGATCACCGCGCCGTCCTTGGAGGCGGCGATGCCGTTCTCGGCACCCTCGCCGGGGGTCAGCTCGTGGACAAAGACAGCCTTTGAAAGGTCTGCCTGCTCACCGTTCAGGATGGCATCAATGGCAGAACGGGCAATGTAGCCGATGACGCCCTGCTGCTGGCGCTGCGGGTAAATGCGGAAGCCGCCCGTTGCAAACCAGAGGTTTCCGTCATAGTCAAAGACCACGGACAGAAGATTCTGCGTCAGTTCTTTTCCAAGTGCAGCCTCGGCAGCCGCCTTGATATCAATGTCCAGCACCTTTTCAAATTCCGGCAGCACATTGCCGTTTTCGTCCGTTGCGCGGAGCATCAGCACATGGTTGTTGCTCGTGGGGCAGACGATGCGGTTGGACGCATCCATGAAGGTATAGGAGCTTTGGATGACGTACCCGCCGCCGTCATGCTTCTTTGGCGAGAAATAGCCGAGCGTTTTTGTTTCTTCGGCGTTCAGGTCGCGGATGGCAATGCCGCCCAGCAGCGGCACAACAGCATGGCCGTAGCTGTCAAAATAGATGGCGGGAGAAGCATTTGCATTCGTTGTCTCATAGGAAACGTTGATCTCGGGATAAATGCCCAGCGGCAGGATCTCATCCGTTGAGTCGGTGTTATAGCCGTCGTGATGAATGTTTGCATCGCTCTTGGCCATATAGGGGTTTTCCTCCACCTGCTTGGGGTTCAAGGCCTTCACAGGCAGCGCCGCAGAGGTCGTCTGTGCAGAAGAGGGCTGCACCGCAGCGGACGGTGCAGCGGGCTGCGAAGCTGCGCCGCTGTCTGCGGGCGTCTGCGTACCGCCGCAGGCGGTCATGGACAGGCACAATGCTGCGGTCAGCGACAAGCTTAACGCAGAATGGATGATCCTTTTCTTTTTCATAAACCGTTCTCCTTGTTGTGTTCGTTGCGGTCAGGTCGGCGCTGCTCTGCCGGATTTTTTTTGATCCAGCCAGATGCAAAAACCCTGCCGCAAGGCGGCTTCGGTCACCGGCTCCAGCAGAAAGTAGTCTGCACGCAGCCGGAAGGCATGGAGCGAAAAATCCAGATCGCTGCACCAGATAACACGTGTTTGGGGACAAAGCGCGCGCAGATGCTCTACTGCATTCAAGCCGTCGACACCCGGCAGGGCGATCACGGCGTTTGTCAGCGGCTCGCTGCGTGCGGTTTCAAAAAAACTTTCCTGATCGTGGTAACAGTCCATTTGGGGAAACAAACAATGCTCGGCGCAGAACTGCAAGATCTGCTCTGTCAGAAAAGCTTCCTGCGCCCTGCTGTTTGTCAGCACGGCGATTCGGTACACAGCTTTCCTCCTTTCTCTTCTTCCCTTATTGGGGGCTTCTGTCTCCAGTATACGGACAGGCGCGGCCTTTTCAAGGTATCTGGCACGAAAGCACTGTTTCCGTCACGAAATCCCGTTTTCTGCTGCGACAGAACCGTGCAACTGTGCTATAATCAGGATGAAAGAGTTTATAAAGGAGGTTGGAAGCTATAACAATGGCTTCTTGGTACAGCATGAGATTTGCGATCGTTGACGACCTTGATACCGAGCGCACGCTGCTGAAGGAGCGCTTAGCGCGGCAGCTGCGCCAGCGCGGCACAGAAGCAGAGCTTTTAGAATTTGACAGCGGCGAAGCTTTTCTGGCGGCAGAAAAAGAGCGGCGCTTTACCGCCGCATTTCTGGATATTTACATGGAAGGCTTAAGCGGCATGGACGCGGCAAGGGAGCTTCGGAAAACAGATACGGACTGCCTTCTGGTTTTTACCACCACCTCGACAGACCATGCGCTTGAGGGCTTTCAGGTGCGGGCATTTCATTATCTGGTCAAGCCATTTTCCGAAACCGAGCTTTCCGGTCTGCTGGATGAAATGCTCTCAAAGCTCCCGCGCCCGGAGCCGATCCTGACGGTGAAGGTGGATGGCAGCGACATCCGTTTGCGCTATCGGGACATCATATCTGCCGAGCATTTCGCCCACATGATCAACATCCGCACTACTGCCGGCAAAACGCTTGCCACACGTCAAAGCTTTAAGGCATTCACAGAGCCGCTCAAAAAAGACCCGCGCTTTTTCGTCTGCGGCCGCGGCGCGATCATCAATATGGAGAATGCTGCCGATTTTCAGGATGCCGCCTTCTGCATGACGGACGGCAGCCGTGTCTATGTCAGTCAGGAGCTTTTGAAAGCAGCCCGGCAGGCGTTTATGGAATTTCTGCTGCAAAGGGGGCGTGTGGGTTGAAGGACATTCTGCGCCCGCTCCTGGAGCTTACCGTTGTGTTTCCCGGCCTGCTGCTCGCGTATTTTCCGGTGCGCTCTTATCTGAAGCAGTCTCCCGCAAGGCTTGCCGCATGGGCGGTGCCGCTGCTGCTCGGGCTTTGCCTTGGCGGCGGACTGCTCTGCTATCATTTCTGTCTCTCCACCGCGTTCCCCCTGCTGCTCATCACGCTTGCGGCAATTTTTCTGTATCTCAAAACGCTGCGGATCTCTCTCTGGAAATCCGGGACGATCGCGCTGGCGGTCTGCGCGGTGTTTGCGTGCCTGAACAGTCTGTCCCGTGCCGTCGGCGCGGCGGTCACGATCCGGCTGCAGCTGCCGTCGGACAAGCCGTGGTTCTGCTTTAGTGCCTGCATTTTTTATAATATGGTCTGCTGGCTGACCGCAGCAGCAGCGTATTATCCCGCCACCCACACAGTGCGCACCATGGTCGAGGATGAAAACTTTGCGCAGACGTGGTACGTGTTCTGGGTGCTGCCGCTGGTGTTCATCCTGCTGAATCTTTTTATGATCCCGCGCTACCAGATAACGCTTCGGACAGGGCGGGTGCTGCAGGTCTACATTGTTATGAGCATTGCCCTTTTGTTCCTGATGTTCCTGTTCAACGCGATCTTCCTGCTGATGGCAAACAGCCTTAACCGGAATGCGAGATTGCAGCAGGAGAACCAGTTTCTATCCATGCAGCAGCAGCGCTATGAAAGCCTGAAAGCCGCTATTGAAGAAGTCCGGCAGGCGCGGCACGATATGCGCCACCAGCTGAATCAGATCTCTGCGCTGGCCGAAGCAGGCGATCTGGATGGCCTGAAAGCTTACCTTGCAAAAACCGTCTCCCGGATCCCGAATCTGGATATGAGTTTCTGCGAGAACCGTGCGGCAGACAGCGTCGTTGGCTATTACTGCACCCTTGCAAAGCGCGAGGGTATCCCCTTCCGTGCCAAGCTCGACTTGCCGCAGGCGCTTCCTGTGGACGAGATCGATACGTGTCTGGTGCTGTCCAATCTTCTGGAGAATGCATTTGAAGCCAGCCTGCACACCGCACCCGCCCGGCGGCAGATCAGGATCACCGCGTATGTCCATGCCGAGCGGCTGCTTCTGGTCGAGGTGGAAAACGCATTTGACGGTGAAGTCAACGAAAAAAGCGGAGTTTTCCGCTCGTCCAAGCGAAAAGAAAACGGGATCGGCATCCAGTCTGTCCAGCATATTGCAGAAAAGACCGGCGGCGCAAGTACGTTCACCTATCAGGATGGCGTTTTCTCCGCCAAGGTCATGCTCTGCGGGTAATGGCGTCCCATCGTGCAGGGGCAGGCATCCCGTCTGACGCAAAACGCTTCGCCATTAAAAAGCCGCGAGGATGCGTTCATAAAAGCGCTTCCTCGCGGTTTGATCTTTTATAGGTTTATTTTATAGCATTGTGCATTTTTACGCACAGGCATAAGTCTTAAACAGCGTAACCCTTGTTCTTGATGACCTCCACGACCTGAGAGACGTACTTCTGGCAGGTGTCGTGGTCGGGGGCTTCCACCATCACGCGCACAAGCGGCTCGGTGCCGGACTCACGGACGAGAATACGGCCGGTATCGCCCAGTGCTTCTGCAACGGCCTTGACGGCCTCCTGCACCGCCGGGTCGTTCTGTGCGGCCTTTTTGTCAGTCACACGGACATTCTCCAGAACCTGCGGGTAAATCTTCAGGGGCTCAGCCAGCTTGCTCATAGGCATCTTCTTGGCCAGCATAACTTCCATCATCTTGAGACTGGTCAGGATGCCGTCACCGGTGCTGGCGTACTTAGAGAAGATGATATGACCGCTCTGCTCGCCGCCGATACGGCAGCCGTTCTTAGCCATGTACTCGTAGACGTACTTGTCGCCCACAGCAGTCTTGGCGTAGCCAATGCCCTGCTCATCAAAAGCCTTGTACAAGCCGAAGTTGGACATAACAGTCGTGACTACGGTGTTGTTCATCAGCTCGCCGTGCTCCTTCATGTAGCAGCCGTAGATGTACAGAATGTGGTCGCCGGTGATGACATTGCCTTTCTCGTCCACGCACAGGCAGCGGTCAGCATCGCCGTCGAAGGCAAAGCCGACATCCAGACCGTTCTCCACCACAAACTTCTGCAGACCCTCAATATGGGTAGAGCCAGCATTGTTGTTGATATTCAGGCCGTTGGGCTTGTTGTTGATAACATAGGTATCTGCACCCAGAGCATCGAAAACGCTCTTAGCAATATTCCAGCTGGAGCCGTTGGCACAATCCAGACCGACCTTGACACCCTTGAAGGAGTAGATGCCCAGAGAGATCAGATAGCCCATGTAGCGGTTACGACCTGCCACATAGTCCACGGTGCAGCCGATGTGCTCGCGATGGGCAAAGGGCAGCTCCGGCCAGTCCTTATCGAACACATGGAGCTTGCCGTCGATGTAGTCCTCCACCAGCAGCAGAGTCTCTTCGGGCATTTTCTCGCCGTAGCAGTCGATCAGCTTGATACCGTTATCGTAGTAGGGGTTGTGGCTGGCAGAGATCATGATGCCGCAATCGAAATCGTCCACGCGGGCAATGTAAGCCACAGACGGCGTAGTAGTGACGTGCAGCAGGTAGGCGTCTGCGCCGGAAGCGGTCAGGCCAGCGACAAGACTATATTCAAACATATAGGAGCTGCGGCGGGTGTCCTTGCCGATAACGATACGGGCAGGCTCGCTGTTGCCGTTGCGCTTGCGGAGCATATTATAATACCAGCCAAGGAAGCGGCCAACCTTGTAGGCGTGGTCGGCAGTCAGATCAATACCAGCTTCACCACGGAAGCCATCAGTTCCAAAGTACTTTCCCATTTCTTGATTACCTCGTTCCCAAAAGTGAACTTTTAATAGTGTATATGCTTTTCCCCATCGCACGATGCTACCTGCAAAAAAGCATTGTCATCCGCATAGTGCATCGAATCAGGGACACTGTGAATTTAGTATAGCACAATTCTTGAAGCAAATCACCCTTTCTGCAGATTTTCTCCCTGCAGACACATAAAAACACCCTTCCTCTCACGGAAACCCGCAAAAGGAAGGGTGTTAAACTCATTATCCTGTTGTCATACCGATCACAGCATATTCACACCAGCAAAGCCGGTATCAGCCGTTATTCAGCACGGCACCTCAAGCACTTTTGAGCGTAGAGCTGTGATTAGCAGTTCTCAGCGAAGTACTTAATGGTACGGACCATCTGAGAGGTGTAGGAGTTCTCGTTGTCGTACCAAGACACGACCTGAACCTGATAGGTGTCGTCGTAGCTACGCTAAATTTTCACGATTTTTTTGTGATCGTTCATAATTTCAAAACAACAGTTACAGTACCACAGCATACCGTTGTCGTACCAAAACCGGCTTGTTCATATTAAAATTATACCACGTTTAGGCGTTATTTTCAAGTTCTTTTGCAATTTTGCGTTTTAGAATTATCATATTCACTCTATTTCTTTTTATTCACATATATTTTCATTTGACTTAGTGTGCCACTCCTCGGAGCGTCCGGGACCCGGGGCTTCCGCCGGGACGTTTGCCCTGCCCAGATGCGCTCCTCAGGGTGGGTGTGATGAGGGGTTGGATGATGGGTTGATGGGTGTATTGATGGACGGAATTGAATGATAGGTTTTCTCTGATTTTTGAAGTGATTGAAGGTGTTTTAATGTGCTGACGGATTCGATTACTTTTTATCTGTGATGTTCATTGCTGTTTATTTGCCCAGTAACTACTTTGTCTGTGCTCCCCCATGCTGTTCTTTTGCTGAAATTTCACCGGATGTAATTTTGGACTATGGAATAAAAAACAGGTATATTATTGTTCGATATAAAACAATTATCCTATTATAAAACCGCATGGATGGGATTTTTTAACCACACCCACACGGTTTGAGGGATAAAAAGATTATTTCAGCTTTTCGAGAATCTCATCTGCGCTTACACCGCTTGCCAACAGCTTTTTCAGCACGTCCTCTGCTTCGGTCTTCTTTGCTTCCTCAGCGGCTTTCTGATCCGCTTTAGCTTTTTTTGCTTGGAGCTTGCCTACTTCTTTCTCAGCGGACTTCAAAGCTGTACGTTTAGTTTTCAGCTCTGCTTTCAGAGAATCAATGTTCGCAGTGATAGACGTAATTTCCGTGTTGAGAGATTCGATGGTAGACTGCTTTTCTGCAATCTGGGATGCAAAGTCGTTGACCACTTTGGGCTTGTTTTTGCTGCCTTTGGTTCTGGGCATAAGCTGTCAGCCTCTTTTCTTTTATAGTGATTTCAGTATAGCACTGTTGAGTAACAAGAGCAAGGTGCTTTATTTTTGCCCATCCCATCTTATCTAAGAGTTCCTCCTGTTCATCCAACAGTCTCTTAGCATAAGCCGCATCTAAATCCTTTCACAGTAAGCGCTCAGTGTTAGCTGACCGCTTACTCAGCATACATAACTAACCATTTTTATATTTTCCGAACAATATCGGTAGCAAGACGCCAAACGGAATAAACATAATATTGTTTATCCACAATCCTTGTTTCTCGCCCCGCCAAGATAACTCCTACAGCATAGAATCCTATGTACTTGAACACACGGTTAAATCCCCACGGGAGTTCAGGCATCGGAAGAACAACATAAACTGAGCTCATCAGAGCAGAAACAATATACGTAATTTTCCTGCCACCCATGTTTACCAGTATATTAAATAGAACCACCGTTACAAAGAAGCACGGCAGAAACCATAGATGAACATTGAAATCCAAATTGTCATAGCAACCAGAGAACAAACCAAATAGTGCGTTCATGAAGCTCATATCTGAATCCCGGAATCTTCTCTCTATCACTTGCCAATATAAAAGTATTAGCAAACCGAACGAGAAATACGGAACAACTATAGTCTGTATCCTTCTCTTTATGTCCGTTATAATTGGTTTTTCTTTGTACACCCAACCTGCCGCCAAGAAAAACAGCGGCATATGAAAAGAATACAGCCAATTAAAGACAGTTCGATTGGAATAGATCTACAATGTAAGTAAATACACCTCCGCCCATAGCTTCGACTATGTACAGTATTTTCTTTTTCTCCGCCATAGGTTTGCTTCCTCCCAGTACCCCTTTATCTACTTATCTAACTTTAGAATGATTTTTCAATTTTCTTTTAACAGCAAACAAGCCCACGGCGGATTACTCAATGGCAATCCACCGTAGGCTCGATTCGTTCTCCTTAATTTTTTACTTGCTGCTCATTTTGTGGGTCAAAACAGAGCTGCACCAAAGCCTCCCACTTATAACCTCTGGATTTCAGCTTCTCCGCAGCCTGTCAGCAAATAAATACTTTTGTTGAACGAGTCGAGCCGTCAAAACCCTTTAGTTATCGTGGTTTTTCTTGGTTGACCCTATGCGGTTGTCAAGTAAGGAACAAAAATTTTTGTAAAAAAAAAGCCCTACAAGGCTTTCAATCGGTTCTTACACCAATTTGAGCCTTATAGGGCTTATCTTCTTATTCATAATTCGGGGGCTTAACCTGACTACAGATGGTATTATTCCAGCACACACCAATCGCCTGAACTGAAATACACTGCTCCCACGTACAGCATTTTTATGGACGAAGACCCTTTACAAGAGTCTGAAATTCCTGTTCTGTATCCACAAAGTGGTAAGGCGCATACTCACCATACGCTGTTGGCCTGCTGATTGTTACAAGCTGTACGCCCTTATATCCAACCTCTCTGTTCAATTCTCTTTTTAATTCCACCAGATGCTTTCCATGCGTCGTTTTTAGAGCAAAACAACCATGTGCATTACGATCTTTTGCTACCAAATAGCACATTATTCAGCACCTCCTTAAATTCATGTTCATTCCGAATCAATCCATTTTCATACTTTTCACGCATTATCTTCCCTGTTTCCACGGGATAATTCTTTTTATACAGATAATCGTGAAGCCAGTTATTTAATTGCCTATCAAACAACGTATTAAATTGGATTTCTATGGGGTAATGTCTTCCACTTTTCTGATAGTACACATGGACACCCCTGTAACCATCATCCACTGCCTTTCCTTTTGCCATATCAGCAATCCGGAACGGTGAAAACTCTTCTTCTAATATTTGATCGTAGCTATCACAAAAAGCCCGGAAGCCCAGAATATCATTAAACACTTTTCGTGTCTGATGATCCGGATAGTAACGATCATACTTCAAAAGTATAGAATCCAAGCTCTTAACCCTGTAGTCTAGCGCAATATTAGAAAGGATTTCCTGTTCATCCAACCACTCAGTCATCGAAATCAGTTCAGCAATTAACAAATCCTTATCAAAATAATGCAAGTTCTTCTTCAACGGAATTCCCAAATGCGACTCAAATGATAGTGCATCTAAAATTCCCACCGATAAGCCATTCATTTTCAGCAATTGCTCATTCATAGAGATGCCCCACTGCTTATTAGGATTCTTATGTTATCGGTTTTCAACTAATTGAGCCTCGTATAACCTATCTGCTTATTCGATATAGTTTTAGTGACCAGCTGTTCTTAGCAGCCTTATCATCACTCGAATTATATTTCGTCTGAGTTATCGCATAAGCAAGCTGGTTTTCCATCAGCATTCACTTCCCAGCAACAGATTCAACGGGAGTGTATACTCTCCCTATTGTGCTTCCATCTTACCATAAAACGCTTTGCATATCAAGCTTGCAGATATAAACTTTTCGGCATAGATTTGTCCATATTGCTCTTTTTTCGGCATCATGCCGTCATTTAAATTGATGTTTTCCCCTGTCACCAAATCGTTTGCCTTCAATAGTTTTCAATTCTTCAAGGTAATAGTCACCATGATAGAATTTAGAAACATCCATATCAAGAGCTTCAATTACCCGACACGCCAAGCCAAAAGAAGAAGTCAAAATGTTTCTTTCCCCAGATTCCAGCCTTTGATATTGACGTAATGTTATTTTTGCGCGATCAGCAACTTCTTGTTGCGTCAGCCTTAATATTTGTCGTTTTTCCGATAAGACAGCCGCTGCCGTTGGAATTATCGTTTGAAAGCCATCTAAAATTCCGGCACTCATAGTATTAGCTCCCTTCATCACGTCCATTTGGACGTATTATACGACCAAGTGGACGTGATGTCAAGTTGTACACTTTTGAGGCGAGAGGGCACTTTGTTCATCTTTTTCAAGCGAAATGATAACTGCATTTTTCTCGGCATCATACCGTCCTTTAAACTGATGGTCTTTTCCTGCCGCCAGACCATTTGCTTCCAGCAACACCTGAATGAACTGTATTCCGTTAATCATCATCCGACACTGCCCATCGGTCAGCAGCCTGTCCGGGACCTTAAAGGACATAGGATGCTCCGCAGCACACGGCGTGATTGCAATAGACTTCCGATCTTTCCTCTGCAAAACACAAATATAGGTCGGACTCCCAAGAATACGAATAACATCTTTTCCCACATTCATTCTTCGGCTTTCTGCCGGAATCGTCACCAACAGATTCATAATTCGTCCAGAACTCATGTCAGCATTCCCCTCTCAGCACCCGCACTACCCGGTCGTTGTACATTTTCAGGCTGTTCCGGTAAATCTGGTAATGGGGTATTTCCTGAGCCTTCACCTTGCGGTATCGGTATTGAAATAGTATCTGTTTTCTGTTCAGGCTCATCCAATACAACAGAGCCCTGATATCCAATAAAATCCTCGAACAGATTCATCTGATGACCAGCGATGTAATCATTATAAGATTTCCCGATCCGATCCTTATAGACATCCGGGAAGAACTTTATCTGTTTCTTCTTCATCTCACCAGTAAGCGGGTCCGTGTATTCCTGTGGTTTCGGGGTGAACATGATTGCTTCTTCCAGATCGAACAACATACAAAGGCCCTGATCTGAATTAGCCACTCGTCCAAGCACTTTATAACGGCATTCCCGATTCCAGTTCATGAGCCTGAAGATATTTTCCACAAATTCTAATGATGTAATATCCTTATTCACCCAGTTTTCGCCTTTCTGTCGTGCCCATTCAACAGACGCGCTGTCCTCTTCCGGGCACATAATCAACGCAAGCCGCTTCTTATTAGGGTGCAAAATCGGAAGGACATACTTGATTCCTTCAAAAAGCCGAATGCACGCCATATTAAATTTCATAACACCATATTTTATGCTCACTGCAGGTTTATTCAGCATGGAAAACTGGGTGCGCGGCGGAAGTTCATAGCCATCGAACTTTTCGTACTCCAGTTCTCTTTTATGTTCTTTCCGTATCTGTGCAAGTTCACGAATCAAGGAGATTTCCCGAACGCTCAGTTCCTGCGCCCTGCTTTTTTCTTCCATTCTATAAGTTCCTCCTACATCGACATCAAAAGATCATCCAGTTCACGTTGAACTTCATTTCTGCTTGGAATTGCACCAATCATGGGATTTTCTACGACTTGTCCAGATTCCATCACATCACTAACTGTAATGCTCTGAACCCATTTACTCCGATATAACCGGCATTTCAGATTCATCGAACAATTTTCTTGTTCATACTGATTTTTTCCAGTCAAAATCCGGGACTCATCTAATTCAAAAATCAGAAATTTTGCATTTCCCTGACCCCGGCAGATACCACGGCACTGGTAGCGGTAATTCATTTTCCAGTTCAGCGTTTGAAAGACAAGCCCAGAAAATGCTCTGGCTGAAAAAACACTATGAACGTCATTGTCATCTCCCCAGTGCATCGCCGTTGAAAAGCCGTGATTGCTCTTTCGCAAAATCACGACCTGCAGAATCGGATGATAGAGCAGTTCCACATACTCGCAGTCGTCCAACCGGCTATGGCAGGCCTTGCTGAAACGGATTCCATTTTTAGAAATCGTCATAACCGGGCTACTCTGGTTGATAAAGCAAGTACCTGAAACCGTCAGATATTCAGATTGACGTGCCTTTCCCAGTGTTGCCCCAGCCCTCATCTCTGCTATATCGTTCAGTTTCATCACCTCTTCCGGCAGATAGGTGCTCAGGCAAAGGCTGCGGATACTTTCAGCATTGATGCCGCTCCAGTTCAGATGGATGCCCACAAAGCCTTTCAATGCTCCCTGCCGGATTACCACAATATCCTGCACCCCGCACTTTTTGCTGCTGGATGCCACAAGATGTGCAGCTCGTGCGATTTCTGGGGAAACAATCGCTTCGTGATGTTCCGGGACATAGGCAGAGCAGCGATTGCCGTTATTCTTCGTGACCTTGCCCAGTTTGTAATCTACCACAATGCTCTTCCTAGCTTCCAGATCACCCCAGCGGCGTTCATTTTTCATGATGTTTGCCACCATCATGCCGTTCCACTCCTGCCTACCGCGCAGGGTGCTGCGCTTTTTCTGTGTCAGCACTGCCGCGATCTGATCGTAGTTATAGCCCTGGATAAACGCCAGAAAAATAAACCGCACCGTCTTTGCTTCTTCCGGCTCAATTACCAACCGTCCATCCTTCGTATGCCGATATCCCATCAGGTCGGCCACCGGGTACTGGCCTGTCATAATACGCTGGTCATACGAAAGGATCATCCGGCGACTCTTGTTGCCCGATTCCCAATCTGCCAGAAGTGCTTGAATGTCCAAACTATATTGGCTACTTGGATTCAGCGTGTAGATATTCTCTGTTTCAAAGTACACACCGATGGGATGTGCAGGATGCATAGTTTTCAAAGCTGCGATCTGTGTCATGCAATCCGAAAAATTCCGGGCAAAACGTGAAATGCTGGCACAGATAATCAAATCCATCTTCT
>ENA-OWXD01000274-OWXD01000274.1-human-gut-metagenome-genome-assembly--contig:-NODE-274-length-17949-cov-17.365_pt1 | contig 17949 bp, 18 predicted proteins | sample MGYA00249244_ERZ652055 | MGnify/ENA primary metagenome ERZ652055 (study PRJEB26925, sample SAMN05827059) | human gut metagenome | biome: ENVO:2100002; feature: ENVO:00000062; material: ENVO:00002003...
CAGCAGCCTGATGCCGAACCAGTCTGCTACTTCATCGCCACCGATAGCTGGTCAACGCCGCTATCCTCTAAAAGTATTATACACCGTTGATGTGGCATTGCAAGGAAAAAACGCGATACACGATAATATGCTCAATCGAAAGTCGATACTTTTGGGGAACGCAATATATCGAAAGCGATACTTTCTTCGTCAATGTCGATACTTTTTACAAAAATATAGCGAGTTCCCGCACTCCACGGGATATGCTTGCTCGCTAAACATAGTACGCAGGACATATCCAAACAATATAATCCTAATTATGATAATTCAAATTATATTGTTCTCATAAACAGTGTCTTCCTGAATCAAAATCAAGTTCGGATTCTCTGCAGCCATCTCCACCAGTCGATCTGTAAAACCACTTTTGGAAAATAGCCCGTACACGACCTCATATCCCTTAAATGCTGCTGCAAGCTCTTTGGACTGCCCCTTTTCCTGCAAAGCAGAGTAGACCGCCACATCCACAGGTTTCGCATGGTACTTGCACTCACCGAGGAACAGCCGTTTGTGCTGGTTGTCCACAGCCGCAACATCAATTTCCGTATCGCCCTCATTATCATTGCGCCAGTAAGAGCCAATGCGTGAGGGTGCAAAGTCGATCTGCCCCTTTCGGCACAGCTCCGCAAAGATGTTCCGGCAGATGCTCTCATAAGCGAAAGCCACAAATTTTTGCTTAAAGTCTTTGCCCATCTCGTCCAGCACGATCTGTTGGTTGTCCAGTTCCAACTCTCCCTTGAACGGGTACACATAGCGGAACCAGAAGCGGATGAAGTTGTCCGAAACATAGTACAGGCTCTTCCGGGAACGCTCTGGATTCTTTTCGGTGATGGGAACGTTCTTGATAACAAAACCAAGGTCGATCAGTGTTTTCAGGTACGGCGTAATAGCTGACGTGTCCTGCTCCATCGTCATACCGATCTTGCTCAGCTTGTGGTTGCCATCCGAGATTGCTTTCAACACGGAGAAATAGTTAATGGGCGTCTGCACTTCTTCGTTGAGCAGGAAATCCGGTTCTTCATACAAAAAGCCATTTTTCGACAGTACTACACGCCGAATCTGCTCCACCAGCGGCTCGTCCGTCTGGAAAAACTCCATATATTTCGGCACACCGCCCGTGATGGCATACTGCTCCACAGCCTGCTCAAACGACAGGTTCTGCGCCGCATACACATCCGTAAATTGCAGCGGCATCAGCCGAATCTGTGCCGTTCTACGGCCATAGAGCGGACTGTCGTAGGCAAGTGCGTGTTTTTTCATCATGCTGATGAGGGAACCGCAGAGAACCAGCATCACGTTATGGTCTTTCAGCACTTCATCCCATGCGTTTTGCAAGATGGACGGGAAATCCGGGTTCGTCTTGACCAGATACGGAAATTCATCAATGACAAGCACCTTTTTCTCGTCCGGGTGGTCGTCTGCCACCACTTGGAATAAATCCAGCCAGTCGGTGAATGTGACCTTGCTGAGCATGGGATTCTTCGTGGTACGGGAAAGCACCCCGGCAAACCGCTTCATGCTCTGGGCTTCACTTTCTGTGGTTGCCAAAAAGTAGAACGCGCGTTTATCTTTGATAAACTCTTTGATCAGCGTTGTTTTTCCAACGCGCCGCCTACCGTAAATCACCACAAAACCGCTGCCACGCTCTAATTCTGCATTCAGCGTTGCCAGTTCGGATGTTCTGCCGATGAAGTCCATGTCATTCACCTCTCACTTAATATAATTTGGATTATGATAATTTCAATTATATTATAGCCGACCTGCACAAAACCGTCAATAGGACGAAGCATCGAATTTTCAACATCAAATTCATACAATGTAGAAAACTCCAGGCTTTTTCAGTTTAACTTATGCGGCTGAGAGAAGTCTGTGGACGTTTTTGATTGCAATAGGGCTACCAATTGCTATTCCAACTACACTAAAAGATACTACGGCAAAATAGAGTACGTTTTGCCAACGCTCCTGATTTCTGCGGTCGTAATTTCTGTCCATAGCATCCAGCTGTTCTTGGGTGTTCATGTCATCGGCCGACACAATTAATTTTTGTTTTGTTATATATTTCTCTTCAGATGTGGCTTCGGCATCGATTACAGCATCAGAAATTTTTTGACAGACTTCATCGATAACTATGTTCTGGAGAGATTTCGTTTCGTCGAGTGGCTGCATAGTATTTTGTTTGTTCATAGATGACCTCCTAAATATATGTTTGTCTGGGATTGACAGTTCCTTGGTGTAGCTATATCATACTACTAGATGACGGATGAATCAATCTTTAAAATCGTCTGTTTCAATCGTTTGTAAACATAAAAAAGATAAATATGTTTTTAACGAGGTGATATAATGGCATTCAAATCTATAAATCATGATGATGAAAAGATTTTCTATAACAGACTGTGGAAATTGATGGAGGAGCGAAACCTTTCAACGGCAAGAGAATTAGCGCAGGCTTTATATGCCGAGGAGATAGTCCCTGTAGACAGTGCATCTGAAGACGAAATATCTATAATAGGAAGTATGACGCGCAGAATACAGGAACACTTAAATTTAGAAGGTACAGATAAATTGCAGGGTAGATATGTCAAAGCGTATTGTGATTTTTTTGGATGTTCAGCAGATTACCTGTTTGGCTTATCTTCAATTAAAAGTGAAAATCCAGATGTTATTAGATTCTGTGAAGCAACAGGGTTATCTGAAAAATCGGTCAGAAGGCTAATAGAAAATTTACCGGAAGATATAAAGAGAGATTTAGTTGGGTTTTGGTCTAATGTTTTAGAAAGCAATTTGTTTTATGAAGTACCTTTAGAATTCCATCAAATGTGCTATGAATTGGGACAGTACAGAATTGCACAGGACCAAATAAAGGCAATCAATATGGCGGCTAAAAAAATGGACAATTCAGATACATTTGTCGATACTTGGAGAGCGATGATGGAGAGTAATTATCTAAAGGAAGCTCAGCCGCATGAAGGGTCCTACCATATGCATCTGAATGAGCTTTTAGTGAATGTGACAGCGCGTTTGGAAAATTGGGTGGATGAATATGTTCCTACCCATAAAAAAGAGATTCAACAATATTTCTATGGTGACTTAAATAAGAGACTTCAGGAGAGTTATGATGAATTTTTGAAAACAACGCAATCCGAATAATATCACAGAAAAACCGCCTCACTACCGGAATAAATCTGATGGTGGGGCGGTTCTTTTATACCTTGATTTCTTGACCGTTCTTGAAGGTGAAGCGGATATCGTCAGTGCTGTAAGCAGGTCAACGCCAACGCAATCGCAGCGTAATAGAATATTTTTTGAGACGGTAAAGGGGATTTTATCTGCTTTGCCGTTTTTTTCACATCTGGACTCCAACATGCCTTTGTGCTATTCAGCGATTCCATCGTGCAGCCTGCGCCGGGACGGTACAGATTTGAAAGGGTTTGGGATTTCCCAACAAGTATTTTGCAACGCAAAATGGTCTTTGTATATACGAAGACACTGCTTGCGGGTCTGCTGGTCATATACCCTTCAGCTCTCACCACCACAAAACGTTTCATATTTTTAACTCCATTCAAACTGTGCATTTTTGTCTAACAGTTTTTTGCGTTGCTGCCAATCTGGCATAAGTGTCGACAGTATCGCATAAAAATCCTTCGAGTGGTTTGGGTACAGAAAATGACAAAACTCGTGCAATACTACATATTCAATGCAACTGACGGGCATTTCGAGCAAGTGCCGGTTCAATGTAATGATAGCTTTCTGTGGAAGACAAGATCCCCAGCGAGTATCCATCGATCGAATATGGATTCGTGGAAATGGCACATCATATTTTCGAAATATCGGATAAAGTTGATCCACCGTCTGCTGAAATATTTCGCGGCACATCTTATTCAGATAACGGTCAACAAGACGTTGTTTTTGCTCCTGATTTTCTGTATCTTTTACAGTAAGATAGAGATAGACGCCATCGGAACGTATATCGTCCTTTTTTCCTTGCTCTACCCGCAGACGCAGACTGCGCCCCAACACGGAAAAACTTTCCCCACTGACATAATGCCGGGGCTGCGGTGCGTACTGTCGGAATTCTCGAAATTGCTGCTGTGCCTCAGCAATGTAACGGCTGCGTCGTTTCACAAATTGTGTAACAACACTTTCCGAGACATCTTTCGGAGCAGAAACATAAACAGAGGCATCTGTCCGAATCCGAAGATTGATATTGCGTACGTTCTTTCGTTCCAGCTGATAGCAGATACAACCATGCTCCGTCTCAACCGCACAAATCTGTATCATGCAAACCTCCGCAACGCAACTGTTTTAACATTTTCAATAATCATGTCAATCACATCAAAAGAAAGTACCAGGCCCATTTCTTTTTGGTAGCGGTAAAACAGATCATCAATATCCTGCGAGATTCGATCATGGATCGTCAGATTGTGGGTCCAGTCTACCTGGCTATGTTTTTCGATGATTGTCGTGATATCCAGTGCCATCTCGGCGGCAAAATCAGGCTCCACTGACAATTTTTCATTGGAGAAAATCGCGGTCAGTACACCATAGAACGCCTGTGCATGGACATTGGCTCGGATACGATCCGGGTATGCGATAGCGCTTTTTCCCGTGCGGTAATCCTCCAGAATATCCCGCATCTTGGCCAGATATTCTGCCTCCGTTATCGTCCGGGCTTTATACAGCTCAAGCGCTTCCTTGATGCGCTTGGAAAAATTTTCATAGTATGCTGGGTTCTCCTGATACTTCGTATTGATACTCTTGGCGAGCCGTGTGCGAATCGCATCAGCTTTGGCACGCAGTGAGCCCAACTCGTTTAATTCCTTTTCAAACGCATCTCTGTCCAGAATGTCTACCGGCTCGGTGATTCGCTTCAGACCCTCTACTGAAAGGTGTACGTCCAGCAGGTTTTGCATCAGAGGTTCGTATTCCCGATTGTCGATTGAATCCCCATAACGAGGTTTCACACTGCGCCGTACCGCAGAGAAAAAGCCAAATGCTTTGATATATTTTTCCCGCTCTTCCACTGCCAGTGCCTCATAGGTTTTTTCGGAATTCAGAACAAGATTCAAGGAGCGACCAAAGTTACACAGCCGTTTGTAAAACTCTTCCCGCTTCGAACTATCCGCTAAGAAAACCTCTACCGCCTCTGCATCGGTTCCGGCAAGTGTCAGACCGGGAACAGCCGAAAGCAACTCCATCAGTGCAGAATAATCGCTGCGTACCGTTCCAATCGCAGAGAGCACGTCCACCACAACGCCTTTCAGATCATGCCCATCAAAGTTTTCCAGCCCAGCACCACTGTAAAGCTCCATTGCCTCATCCAATTTTTTGATCAGGCCCCGGTAATCCACGATCATTCCATAGCTTTTTCCCTCGCACAGGCGGTTTGTGCGGGCAATGGCCTGAAGCAAACCGTGCTCCTTAAGTTCTTTGTCCAAGTAAAGCACTTGGCAGAGCGGCTCATCAAAGCCGGTAAGCCATTTGCTGCACACGATCACAAGATCCAGTTCTCCGGCATGATACTGTGCCTTGATTGCTTCTTCATAATCATCGGCACTGCCATAGCGCTGCATCATCCGATTCCAGTAGGCAACTACCTTGTCGTCTGCTCCTTCATCTGCATCATCCACACTTTCGCGCAGATCCGGAGCCGAGATCACGACAGCGCAGTTCAGATCGCCAAATTGCTCAAAGCATTCCAGATACCGAACGGCATCCCGCTTGTAATTGGTGGCGACCATTCCCTTGAAGCCTGTATTTTTATAGGTTCGGCAAAAGTCCTCGTTGATGTCCAAAGCGATCCGTTTGATGCGTGCATCCGTAGAGGTCAGTCGTCGGATGCTGCTCCATTTCCGGGCGAGATCATCCCTCTGTGATTCCGTCAGACGTTTTGTTGTTTGCTGAAACCATAGGTCGATGTTCTTTTCGTCAACTTTCTGTTCCACAAAGCGGCCTTCATAGATCAGTGGAACAATTGCACCATCGGCCACACCGTCCTGAATCGTATACTTGTGAATCAGTCCGCCAAACTTTTTCAAGGTGTTCTTCTCGCTCTTCATCAAGGGCGTTCCTGTAAAACCGATATAGCAGGCGTTTGGAAAAACCGTCCGCATTTTACGTGACATTTTGCCGTAATTGGAGCGGTGGCTTTCGTCCACAAGAACAAAGATGTCCCGAGATTTGTTGCAACCGTCCAGCCGTTCGGCAGTGCTGAATTTGTTGATGATGCTGGTGACGATGTCCACCCGCTCATCCGTAACCAATCCCAGCAGATGCCGCCCGTTGGTAGCACGCGCAGGGCGAAGCCGCGTGTGCGCGAATGTCGCTGTGATTTGCTTATCCAGCTCTTTTCGGTCGGTGACGATCACTACACGTGGATGGTCTGCCTGCAGCTCCAGCAGCAAATATTTCGCCACCATCACCATGGTCAGACTTTTTCCGCTGCCCTGTGTATGCCAGATCACACCGCCGCACCGGTTTCCTTTTTCATCACGCTGTTTGACTGTATGCAGAATTTCCTTCACCGCAAAATATTGCTGATATCGGCAGATCTTTTTCACATTGTAGTCAAACAGCACGAAATACTTTGTCAGTTCCAACAAACGGACCGGTGTAAACAGAGAAACAATATCTTTATCCTGCACCGTTGGTGTCCGATCCGGGATCAGCTGAGCCATTTTCCGGTTCAGGAAATCTGCATCCTGCTCTTTCCAGATGCTCCAAAATTTTTTCGGCGTTCCCGTTGTCGCATAGCGCACCTCGTTTTTATTGGTCGCCATTACGATCTGCGCAAACGCAAAAAGCTGGGGGATATAGTGAGGCTGCTGGTTACGGCAGGTTTGCTCAATGGCCTGTTCCACCGGGATATCCGGAGCCTTGCATTCAATCACCGCAAACGGAATTCCATTGACAAACAGCACGATGTCCGGGCGGGCATCATGCTGTCCATCGGCGCTTTCCACCGCAAATTCTTCCGTGACATGGTAAAGGTTCTGCGTCGGGTCCTCCCAGTCAATGTACTTCAAGTTGAAGTTCAGCAGCCTTCCTTCGCCTACAGTTTCGGGATAGCTTTTGCCCAGCATAAGCGCATCATAGATTTTCTCGCTGGTGCGCACAAGGCCGTCCGTCAGCGGTATTTCCAGATCATCCATGGCGTGTTCAATGTTGACTGCAGAAAATTCATTTTCCACACCGCCGTAGGTATAGCGGTTCAGTTTCCGCAGCTGACCGCGCAGCACATCCCGCAACAGCACCCGGTAGCCGCTTCCACGCTGCTGACGGCATTCTTCCGGGGAAAGATATGTATACCCCATGGCCTGCAGCAGTTCCAGCGCAGGCTTTTTGCTGATGTTAGCTTCGGAGTAAATGGATTTATCGAGGTTCATGGTGACCTCCTTCAGATTTTAAATTTGCTATTCAATCCCAATTCATCAACAAGTGCGTTAATTGCAGCTTCAGTTTTAATTCGTATTTTTTCATAATCTTTGATTTTGATTCGAAACCACGAAGTTGCAGGAATCACTTCTGATATCAGATCAAATTTCAATTGCGTAATTAGGAGCGCATATGCAGCCAGTGGACGTGTTCCATCATCCACTCCCGCCTGTGACGATTGGCGTTCTTTTTCATACGCACATTCCTGAACAACAATTGCTAGTTTTACGGCGTCGACACTGCCATAAGCAATAATTTTAGATAATATTTTTTCATGTGCATCTATAGATTGCTTCGTGATAGTTCTGCTTTTGTTGTGAAGCAACTCATTCATAAATTGACACACATCGTACGGAAGCGTTTCCATAAGCTCGGTAGTGTGCATCACCTTGTCTTTCTTCAATTCATCCTGCACACTCTTTTTATTCATGAAATAAGTAACAATAAAGCCAATGATTGTAATTGATACTGTGATAATCGTATCAAAATGCTGCTTTACAAATTCTAAAATTCCTTGCATTTTAGCACCCCCAAGCAATTAACAGCACCTCTATGGACGACATCAACTCAATCGGATTCCTTGCCTGATCAATTGTTGCCTTTATAATTTCTTTTTGTGTTTCGGTCAGGGGGCGATTTGTTCGGTCAACAATTTGCTTGCATAGTTCTTTATATGTTTTTTCCTCTAATGTCATATTCGCACGCTCACTTTCCCGGTCAGTAGCAATTGCATCAATGCCTTTTTCTTTTGCTTTTCGGCCTTAATAGACTTTTGGAGCAGGTCAATTTCATGGTCAGTCAGTTCGAATATTTTTGCAATTCTTGATTGTGTGGCTTCATCCATAGGAAAGAAAATTTTATTTTCTAAGAAAGCACTGTTGGAAATTGCAATTGTGTTTTTAGCACCTTTTTGCACAATGGGAGTTAAATAGTTCTTTGTATTAATGGTACTTTCAAAATAAATGTTCAGCAAATAGCCTGTGCTAAACGATATCGGTTTATAAATTCCGTATAATGGGGAAATTGCCACATTTTCGCGCATACGGTTTTGCTTAATAATCCCAAGAGAAAAATCTCCTGTTGGGCTTTTTGTGTAAATGATATCACCATAGTGCGCTACTCCGTAATTTGACGTATCTGCGGCTGCATAGCTTCTTCCAAGATGTTCGATTTGATCCACAACACCTTTTGAAACCGCTACTGAACAAATTCTGTGATTCTGCTCTACATTTTTTTCATTTCGTTCAATGAGCAGTTCCTTCAATTTTACTGACGTCCATTCTCCATTAACGTCTGGCAACCGGAGTTTCCCGGTCAACAACTGCTGCATCAGATATTTTTTCTGCTGCTGTTTTTGAACAAGAAGTTTTTCTTTCAGTTCGATCACTTTGTCCTGTGTGGAGAGGATGGTAGCAATCTTTTGCTGCTCAAGTTCATCTGGCCATAGAATCTTGAAATTTTTGATAATCTCTGCATTCAAGTTTTCTTGATTTCCGGTATTACTCAATCTTCGAATTGCATGATATGAATTTTGCAACTGATAGAAAAGAAATTTTGAACATCCACTGTGTACGGTAAGGGCCGCACATGCTTGATTTACAGTAGCTTCGATTCCAAGGACTGCTGCTGTACCTCTCGTTTTTCCCTGCCCATACATTGCAATTAAGACAGTTCCTTTATGATACAGTTTTAGTGCAGTTTCCTTTAAGGCCTTTTCTGTAACGCACTCTTTCGATGCCGTTACATATCCAGATTCCAATTCACCTGTGGTAATCCATGGAATACTACCATTCCAATATTCTGACTTCCGCCGACTTGGTGTATTTCCCGAAGAAACATCTGCGATAGATTTTATTGCAACTACTTTCATTTTCACACTTCAGCCGTCCTTATTCGGTCTGGGATTCAATAATATTTTTCATGCTGTTCCAATATGGAAGAATAAAATCCTCCCAAAAATTTGAAATTCTTTCAGGTTGTATGGAATTATACAATGCCTTTCCTGCTTTTGTATAGATAATATTTCCGACTGGAACTTTTTCATCCTTTTCAACTGACTTGAATTTTTCAAAATAGCGCACTCTACTATTTTCTTTTGAAGCAGACATATAAAATTCTCCAGGAAATCCGACAAAATCTGTGCTGATCAGGCCCAATGCCTCGAGGTCCAGCAATTGGTCGAATGTCATTTTCGGGAAATTATAATCTTCGAGTTTGTCGTATATTATAACGGGAGCGCAATCATCTTCCAAAGCAATTGTTGTTGAACATAAAAAAGAGAATACTTCGGCATCAAGTTTATCCATCCGTGAAAGAATTTCTAACAAAACTCTTGGTATACATCCCGGATGGTTACATTCGTTTGCTAAAATTTTACCCCAAATAAGTTGAAATTCTTCTGCCGATACAAGACGAGCTTTATCCATGAACTGTGCCAGCCAGTCATCATCAATATTTTCTGGCTTTGCATCACTTTTCACAGATTGTATTGCAATAGATACAATATTTTCTTGGTTACAGTACTCCTTAATAATCTTTTTTGAGTTACTGATCAATGCAGCTTTAACCAATGGATCCTTGTCGCTATTTTGAATTTCTGCAATATAAGTATCTACTGCTGTACGACTTGGTGTATCATGATTTGCACACCACCCCACTGCATGCTCCAGTTTATCCAGTAATGCAGTGACAACCCCACCTAGCGCAGTAGCAACTTCGCCGGCTCCTAAAAAATCCGTCAATGCTCCCATTTTTCCTTCCTCCTGCGAGTTGCTTCTTGCAGTTGATAAGCTTTCATCCGCCATGTTCTTGCTTTCCTTCCATAAGAAAGTATATCATACGCCAATGTACAATTTAAACAACAATATTTCAGAATTTTTGTATCATAAATTGTGCATTGCCTTATCTAAACATTTAGAGCCCCAGCTCATCCAGATACTTTTTCATCTGCTCCTGTACCTGCGCCAGTTTAGCTTCGATATCCGCAATATTTTTCTTCACCGCCTGAATATCCACCGTCGCTTCCTCTTCAAAAGTATCCACATAGCGGGGAATGTTCAGATTGTAGTCGTTCTCCCGGATTTCATCCAGCGTCGCACGATAGCTGTATTTTGGCACGGTTTCACGCTTTTTATAGGCATCCACAATTTTCTGGATGTCCGTGTCCCGCAGAAGGTTCTGGTTTTTGCCCTTTTCGAAGTTGCCCTCTGCGGAAGCGTCGATGAACAGAACATTATCGACACCTCGGCTAATGCGATCCTTGCGGAACACCAGAATGCAGGCCGGAATACCCGTGCCATAAAACAGGTTGGCAGGCAGACCGATCACAGCATCCAGAAGGTTGTGTTCAATAATCTGACGGCGAATTTTACCTTCGCTTGCACCGCGGAACAGTACACCGTGGGGCAGCACGACAGCCATTCGGCCATGACTGTGGTCAAGGCTGTTGAGCATATGCAGAACAAAAGCATAATCACCCTTGGAAGATGGTGGAACGCCCCAATCAAAGCGCCCCCATGGATCCAGAGAAGCGTTCATTTTTTCCGGCTTTTTTCCTTTGGCATCCAGAACCGCATTGGAAAGGAAGCCGCTGTCCCATTTGTCCAAACTGAATGGCGGGTTTGCTACAATGCACTGGAACAACATCAGATTATCGTTTTCGATGTTCTGCGGATTGCTCAGGGTGTCGCCCTGCCAGATGCGGGCATCGTCTACCTCGTGCAGGAACATATTCATCTTGCACAGAGCCCATGTCTGTGCGTTTAATTCCTGACCGTAAACTGCCACTTTTCCGTCCGGCACGCGCTTGCATGCCTTGAGCAGGAGACCACCGCTGCCGCAGGTCGGATCATAGATACGGTCATTTTCCTGCGGATCTACCAATGCCGCTGCCAGCTCGGAGACCTTGCTCGGCGTAAAGAACTCTCCGCCCTTCTTGCCGGCGTCCGAAGCGAAGTTGCCAATCATATATTCGTAGGCGTCACCGATGATGTCAGAACCGTCCAGCGCAGAAGAACGCAGGTCAAGTCCGTGGAAGTCTTCCAGCAGGTTGCAGAGGGTCGCATTTTTTGCCTTGATGTCTGTACCAAAGTCCACATTGGAGTTGAAATCGATGGAGCGAAACACATTCCGAAGCTTGCTGCTGTTATGATCTTCAATAGAAGCCAGTGCCGTGTTGATCTTCAGCCCGATTTCGGAATCATGGCGATTTTTATAAAGGTACCCAAACGTAGATGTATCATCCAGCTTAAAACGCTCACGGCTCATGGCACGCTCGACACGGCGTTCATCACCGTCGTATTGCTCCCGGTATTGCTCTCGTTTTTCCTCCGAAACGTCGCTCAGATATTTTACGAACAGCATGGAAAGAATGTAGTCCTTATAACGGGAGCTGTCAATTTTACCGCGAAAGCTGTCGCAGGCGTTCCAAAGAACGCGTTCGATTTCCGATTTTGTCGTCATAGTCGTTATCCTTTCCTCTGTGCGTGATTCATTTGTTCCAGCATCGCCTCATAGCAGCTTCGCTTTTCAACTTCCAACTTACGCAGAAGGCGTAGTTCCTGCTGTGCCAGCAAGCGAAGCGCTTCCATCTGGCGTTGTATTTCCGGCGATGGCAGCTGAAGCTCCAAGCGGCAAAAATACCTTGCGTTTACGGAGCTGATCATACTTTTGGTGGTATTTTGATAGATCTGCCTTTTTGCCTTCGGCGTGTTCAGATACCAATAAAGATACCCCGGCACAAGCTCTGTTCCCTGAATGCGAATTACGACAAAATTCGACGTGATCACCAAGTTGCGTGTGGTGTCGTCAATCAAAACTGCTGTGTAGGGGGCAGTCAAGCGCACTACAATGTCATTTGGTTGCGTCAGATAGTCCGTGGACAATGGTTCTTTCGCAAAGTACGGCTCCAATTCAGCAGGATCAATCTCACCTTCCGCTTTTACCGCCCGTAGACTAAGCTGGTGGTATCGGATCGCCTGCGGGGAGTCGGAGCTTGCCTGTTTTCGAGAAAGGACAAGTCCGCTACGGATATCTGCAATTTCTCCAAGATTCATTTCACACCTCAGTTGTCACGTGCAATAAAGAACAAAAGCTTTTGAAAAAGAAAGCCAGAGCGGATTTCACTCTGTCATTGGGCTAAGTATACTCTGCTTTGATTATCAATGTCAAGTGCTTTTTACAAATTCATTTGTCATAATTTAAAATAACATTATTTTGGACTTATCAAATTTCACCGTTTCCCTGATCTGACCCACATGACACTATAGCATCCTAGAATCAGGTCGGATTTTTATTTTTGCTTCATTGTATACAACACATGGACTAAGAGGGTGGGTAACTTGGACTACGAGTCCATAAACTTTTGCTGCGGAAACCGGTACACTGTTGTCAAAGGAGGCGAATAATATGCTGAAACTAAGCAGTCTCAAAATAGACCCCGAGTTTTCCGCTCAAATTTTGCCGCTGAGTTTTGAGGAGCTCCAGCAGCTTGAGCAGAACATCATTGCCGAGGGTCGTCTTCTGAATCCCATCATCACATGGAATGGCTACATTCTGGATGGGCACACCCGCTACCGCATCCTGAAAAAGCACGGCTTTATCAAGTTTGAAGTGGAAGAAATCCAGCTTGCGAACAAGTACGAAGCGCTTGCATGGATCTGCAAAAATCAGCTTGGGCGCAGAAATCTCAGCCCGGAACGAAAGAAGTTTCTTCTGGGCAAAGAGTATGAATCAACCAAGCTGGCAGTGGGCGGGCAGCCCGGAAATTGCAATAAAGTAAATCGATGTGATCAAAATGATCACATCGATTCAGAAAAACGCACTTGCGAACGAATCGCCGTAGAACATGGTGTTGGGTCTGCGACGGTACGACGTGCCGAAAAGTACATGAACGGCGTGGAGGCTGCCGATGAAGCAGCACCCGGTGCCCGGGAGGAAATTCTAAACGGGAAAATCAAAGCTGCTGACCGTGAGATCTGCGCTATCGCTAAGGCTCCGAAGGAACAGCGGCCGGAAATCGTTGCAGAACTTCGCAAGCCGAAAAGTGAGCGAGATAAGCAGCTTGTTTCCTCTACAAAAAGCCCTTCCGTGAAGGTCGAATCTTTTGATGATGACGGAAGTCGATTTCTGATCGGCATTTCCCAAAAAATGCAAGGGCACAAAAGGGCACTGACCGAAAGTGATCAAAAAGCCCTGAAAAAATCTGTTGAAGCACCTGCGGATCATTCCATCCACATCGCTGCGATTGAAGGTGCTTATGACGCCTTTATCGAGAATTGGGAACTCACGTTTCGAGAGTATCCAGATCTTCTGACAGGGCCGGAAAACTGGAAGCAAATTGAAAAATGTGCCGCCAATCTGCAGCGCTATCTGGACTTTATCCGCACAAAGCACTTGAAAATGCTGGAATCACAGAGACAGGGAGGGTGATTGGCTTGTTTGATGATTTGACCGTTTGTACTCCGCTACCCCGGCATCTGCCATTTTCAAAGTTTTTGCTGGACGCCCAATTAAGCCATACAGCGAAGCTGCTGTACGCACTTCTGCTCGACCGGGCAACACTTTCCCGAAAAAACAACTGGACCGATGAACAGGGACGAATTTATGTGATCTATCCGAATGCAAAGCTGGCACAAGCCCTTGGATGCAGCTTTTCCAGTATAACACGATCTCTTACAGAACTAACGAATGCCGGCCTTATTGAGCGGACTCGCAGCGGTTTTTCAAAGCCCAGCAGAATTTTTCTCAAGATTCCGCATACAGCGCAAAAATGCGCTGCTACTCTGCGCATTTCTGGCTCATCAGACTGTGCAGAAATGACCAATATGATTGTGCAAAAATGCCCACCTAACTACCTGAATAAGAACAAACTGAGTTTTAACCACCCTACAGAACAAAGAAATGTTCCACTGTATGAATTTCGGGAAGGAGAAAGCTTATGACAAACGGCAAGACCGTTTTAGAATCGGTCATTCCCGCAGTTTCCAAATCGAATGGGGACTATTATGGCAAAGACGGCCTGCTTTATTGCGGAAAATGTCATACGCCAAAAGAAGCGTTCTTTGCAAAGAACTTTGTCCTGATGGGAAAGAACAGGCATCCCGTAGATTGCCGGTGCCGTAAGATGGAGCGAGAGCAACAGGAAGTCGCTATTCGTCAGCAAAAGCACAACGAACTTGTCCGACGGTTGAAAGCAGGGGGATTCTCGGATACGGCAATGCTCGACTGGAACTTTGAAAACGACGATGGTCGTGCCCCTCAAATGCATTACGCACACCGCTATGTGGAGCAATGGCAGACCATGCGTGCAGAGAACCTAGGACTGCTCCTCTGGGGCGGTGTGGGCACCGGCAAGAGTTTCCTTGCCGGGTGCATTGCAAACGCTCTAATGGAACAGGAAGTGCCTGTGCGTATGACAAACTTTGCCCGCATCATGAATGAGCTGAACAACGGCTTTTCCGGACGGAATGCAGTTGTAGACAGGCTTTGCCGCTATCCACTGCTCATCATTGACGATTTCGGCATGGAACGTGGTACAAGAGTATGCGTTGGAACAGGTCTACAACATCGTGGACAGCAGATACCGCAGCCAAAAACCGTTGATCGTCACCACCAACCTGACGCTGGATGAGATACGGCATCCACAGGATACCGCTCACGCCCGCATTTATGACCGCATTCTGGAAATGTGCGTTCCAATTTCCTGCATCGGGGCAAGTCTTCGCAAAGAGAACGCACAGAAAAAGTTGGAATCCATGAAATCGTTGATCGGCTGATTCACGAAACGAATATGCACCTGACAAAAGGAGGACAGCAATGACCGAAACTGTGAAATCTTTGGATTATACGAAAAATATCTTGCAGACCATTCCGAATAACGATACAATGGAAGTGGTCACTCAAACCAATGCCGTCAAGTCTCCGACTGACAGCCTGAAAGCCACAACACTAGTGTACACGGTGGAGGAAATTGCACAAATGCTGTCCATCAGCCTGCGCTCTGCCTACAATCTGTGCAACAGCACTACCGAATTTCGTGTTCTTCGGGTCGGCGGAAGCATCCCGAAAGACAGTTTCGATGCGTGGCTCCGGGCAGCTTGAAAAAGGAGATAACGTATGGCATATATCACAAAACGCGGCAGCTCCTATGGCGTCCGCTATACTTACCAAGATGAGCAGGGTAAAAACTGCAACAAATGGGAAAGTTTTTCCACGAAAGAGGAGGCAATAAACCGCAAAAAACAAATCGAACACGAACTGGCAAACGGAACGTTTCTGATTCCGTCCACCATCACCGTCAAGGAGTTTTTGATGGAGTGGCTTCCCAAGCAATGCAACAAGCACAAATGGGCACCCTGCACCTATCAATCTAATCTGGGAACGGTCCAGAACCTCATCATTCCGTATATCGGCGATATGCAGATGCAAAAGCTCAAATCCTACCATCTGGAAGACCTGTATGCCACTCTCAGCAAAACGCCCTGCGGCCAGTATTATGAGGGCAAAAAGCAGGTGCTTTCGGGCAAGCAGAAACAGCGTTTGCTTTCTGGCACAACCATCCATGAGGTGCATCGCCTGCTGCGGACAGCGTTCCAATATGCGGTGGAGTGGGGTATCCTCATCAAAAGCCCCGTTCCAGTGGACAGCCCTAAAAAATCGATTCAGGAGCGCGCCATCTGGGACGCGGACGAGATGTGGGCCGCACTTGCCAGCATGGAGGACCCCATCCTGCATCTGGCTGTCCATCTGACGCTGGTGGGCGCACTGCGTGAGGGCGAAGTCGCTGGTCTGACCCCGGAAGACCTTGATTTTGAGGGAGCAGACGGTACAGGCACGTTCCGCATCAACAAGTGTATGCAGCGTGTCCAAAAGATATCGCTGGCAAAAACGGGCAAGGACTGTATTTTGCAGGAATTTGAGGATAAGCGCGAGGGCAGCACCACAACGCTGGTGCTCAAAAAGACCAAAACAGCATCTTCCAACCGAACCATTTTCATGACAGCCGTGCTGAAAGAGGAATTGAAGCACTGGCTAAAGCGTTTGGAAATGGACGAAGCCGTTGACCCGGAACGCTATCGCAACAGCGGGATGCTCCTGCGCTTGCCCAATGGTCTGGCGGTGGAGCCGATCCTCATCCGCAAGAAGTTCATCAAGTGGCAGGACGAACACCCGGAGTTCACCCGCATCGTGTTCCATGGCCTGCGGCATTCCAGTGCCACCTATCAACTGATGATCTCCGGCGGCGATGTGAAAGCGGTGCAAGGCACAACAGGCCATGCCAGCGCTAATCTTCTGGTCAACACCTATGCACACATCCAGCAGGATTCCCGTAAAAAGCTGGGTAAAAAGTTCGAGGAAGGCTTCTACTAGCCGGGAGCAACACTTGTGCAGGCTGCCCCGGTTAAAGCAGAACCGACCATCTCCGTATCGGCACTGTTGGAACTTCTGAAGGACGCAGACCCCTCTGTAAAAGCGCAGCTCCGCTTGGCTTTGCTGACCTGAATTGCAAAAAATAGCACGAATTGCAGAGTAATTCACAGACTTACTCCATCTGACACGAAAAATGCGGACCGTGCAAAAACCGTGCAGAGACCGTGCAAACGGCGTACAAAAAGAAAATCCCACGAGGAATCTTACGATTCTTCGTGGGATTTTGGTGCGCTCGAGGGAACTCGAATCCCTGGCCCTCTGATTAAAAGAATCCAAGGCGCATCATTCGTCAAATTTCAAAAGTTCGAAGAGGCGTTATTTTTATCGTATCATCGCAAAACACACCTTTGCACACACTGCATTATTTGCATCCGGTGTAACGCTTTGCAACCGTTATCCAGCTATTCGGGTGTGCAAAAAGTGTGCAAAAATGTGCAGACGGGCAAAGCAAAACCCAATGGACAAATCAACCACCGGTTTTATGGCAGGGTTTAGGACATCCGAACAGACACCGTTTGATATAGAAATGAGGTTCACCATGAATAAACTGCTTTCCTGCCGCTTCAATATGGACACCAGCCGGGTAGAATCCCGGTTTGCCGATGGCTCCACCGTTGCCATCGACTGCATCCCCATCGAGGACGAGTACGGCGACACCACGGCACAGCGGTCAGAGCTTGACTGGCTGCTCTACAATAGGCCGTTGGAGTATGCCCAGCTTGTACTGAGCGGAGAAATCGAGCATTACCTTTCCCTCGGCTGCGACCATGGCAAATTGGAAGATTGAGAGGAAAGACCATTGCCATTTAAGCGCAAATCGAATATACTGTGAATAGGAAAGCGGACGTCATTCCGCTGGTGTGGCTGACACCTAAAATCCGATCAAATGCAGGACGTAAGGGCCTGAGGTTGGCGGGCAACGATAAAACCAGAAAGCGATGCAGGACATAGGAGCCTGAGGTTGGCGGACAACGATAAAATCAGTCACAAGGGGCATCGGACAGCACCACGGTGTTGTAGGTGCCCCTTTTATGTTATTGCTGTCCAGTTTGC
>ENA-OWXD01000278-OWXD01000278.1-human-gut-metagenome-genome-assembly--contig:-NODE-278-length-17822-cov-18.7462_pt1 | contig 17822 bp, 19 predicted proteins | sample MGYA00249244_ERZ652055 | MGnify/ENA primary metagenome ERZ652055 (study PRJEB26925, sample SAMN05827059) | human gut metagenome | biome: ENVO:2100002; feature: ENVO:00000062; material: ENVO:00002003...
ATAGGGAGAGGGCCTGACCCCATATCGTTGGGGCCAGGCCCGATTTTGCCTCTTGACAATGTCCTGCTCATATTAAATGCCGGTACGCTTGCAGAATCGTACCTGTTCCGATTACAGAAAAGGGGCCGTCATGCGTAAGCCTGCCTCCTGCGTCCTTTCCATCGCGCTCTCGCTCGTAATGACGGTTGGTTTTATCCCGTCACCCGCGCTTGCCGAAATCGCCAGTGCGCCAGAACCCGCCGCGCAAAGCGCCGGCAAACCTAACGAGAGCCCAGCCGAAACCACGTCGGGCCAAGCCCGGGCAAACGATCAAATCAGCGCCGCCTCCGGCACCAATGTAACGGCCAACGCAACGCAGCCGATCGACGCCAGCATGTTCAGTATCGAGGACACCGACATTCGCTACACGGGCAATCCCGTGATGCCCACCGTCACGTCGTCGACCGTGCCGAGCGACCAGTACACTGTCGCCTACGAGAACAACGTAGCCATCGGTCAGGCGACCGCCGTTGTGACCGCCGACGACCAGAACTACAGCGGCACCTGCGCGATCCCATTTGAAATCAAACCGGCGAACGCGGCCGCGAACTACCAGCACAGCACCACCGCGCAAAGCGGCGACATCACGCTCACCGTCCAATGGAACGACCCGAGGCTCGGCCAGGAGACCACGTTCCATGTGACTGCGACGGGCGGAAGCGGTGCGTACCAATTCCGCATGGACGCACCGACGTATATGGATCCCGACGGTAGCAGCGAAAGCGTTGCCGACCCCAGCCGTAACCAGTGGCAGCAATACACCGGCGAATGCACATCGCACGACTACCAGTTCGAAATGACCGCTAGCGGCACCTATTACCTGCGCTTTTACCTGATGGATAAGGCGGCCGGCGTGTACTATCTGCGCTCAAACGTGTTTGCGAGCGCGAACGACGACGCCTATCCGGCGGTCAGCGCCATCGTGAAGTCCGCAGTCGACAAATGCAGCGCCGATACCGACGGGTCCGACTACGCCCGCGCCCTGTGGCTCCACGACTGGACGCTCGACCAGCTGGAGTACGACCACAGCCTCAACTGGTGCTCGGCCGAAAGCGGCCTCACGCGCCACCAGGGCACCTGCGAGAGCTACCAGCGCATCTACTCCAAGCTCCTTGACACAGCGGGCATCGCCAACGGCCGCATCACCGGCAACGGACACACCTGGAACGCCGTAAAGATCGACGGCAAATGGTGCCAGATGGACCTAACCTGGGACGACACCAGCGACAACTGGTACGGAGACCTGGACCAGCGCCATCTGTACTTTGGCCTGACCGACGAGCTCATGGCAATCACCCACTCCGACCACACGGCAAACTATCAAAAGGACGACTACGCCTACCGCTCGACCGACCTGTCCAACAATTTCTTTGTGCGAAATGGCAAGGCCGACGAATGGGCAGAAAAGTACGCCGCCCGCATTCAGGAGCACCTGGATGCCAAAAAAGAAAGCTTTCCATCGATGCTGACAACCAGTCGTTCCCGCCGAGCATCTCGGGGATTCAGAATGGGATTGTGGCTTATGCCATGAGTCAGAGGGAGTAGAGCGTAGGTGTCGAGCGGGCAAAATAAAGGTCGAATCAAACACCATTTATGTCTCGGGAATTTCTGAACCTCAGTTTTTATAGCAAAGGTTTCGTATCAAAAACCATCTACGAATAAGCCATATAGTCTAATTCACGACGGCCCCTACTACTCAAGCGTCTTCGAAGCGGGCTACTACCTCGCGAACAGCCCCGACGTGAAGGCGGTCTACGAAGAGAAGCCGGCACGGGCCTTCGAGCACTTCGCAGACTACGGGATGAACGAGGGACGTCACGGCTCCGATTCCTTCGACGTCCATGCGTGGCGAGCATCCCATCCAGAGCTGGGCGACGACCTCAAATCGTGGTACAGCTGCTACTTATCGTAACGTGTATTGACAGCGGAAACATCTTGTACGATTGATTCAAAACCAAACGAATCAATAGTGATCAAGGAATCGCTTGGATGTCGGGCAAGCCGGTACCGTCAAGATTCTTTCAGAAATTGATTTAGCCGCCCTCGGCCCCGTCCCCTTCTAGCCCACCGCCTTTCCCATCAGCTCGTCCATCTCCTACAGTTTGGACATATCCAAGTACATCTTCTTGCCCCACACGTGCTCCACTATGTACTTCGGCCTCACGCCACCAGCATGAAAGCCGAGTGGCAGTCCGGGAAGGTCCCGGCGACCCTCGTCCTCCTCCTGATCTCGCGGCCAATGCGCTCGATCCCGATGTTCGATCTGATCCGGCGCCAGTGCTCGGGCGGGAACTCCGTGTAGACCAGGACTATCAAAATATGTTCATGCGCACCATATAACCCATTAAAAAACGAACTAATACACTGACCTGACAAACACAACATATTTGACAGCCTTCAAAAATGAATGCAGCTTCTAGTAGCGACAACTTCTATTAGCGATTATAAGCTAGTCTAATATTTGATCAATCGAGATGCAAACGACCAGCCGAAATGCGCCCTGCAGCACCATCAAAAGTGTCTGCCTTTCGTTACCGAGTAAACCTTAAAAGATACCTCTTGAGAAATGCTCTGCTATCCACGAAACAAAACTCAACTAGCGCATAAACCAATATACAAACAAGTATGCCAATGATGTTGAGGACCCAAGACTCGCCGGCAACACGAACCGACAAATAAGCAACTAAACCCATGACCATAGAACCTATAAGGGGGGATCTTAACCCATTCAATACCCGCTGCAATGTGATCCCCGCAACTTTAGTAATTGCAATTTGATCAATGGCAATAGCAACCAATCTCACTACGGATCCGGCTATTGCAAGCTGAGTAAATCCCATCGATGCAGAAAGATAAATTACTGGAATCATTACAGTCATATAAATACACTGGCACAGCAATGAAACCCTAGGCCTGCCCTTTGCCCTGAATACCTCGCTGCAATAATGTGAAAGAACGATCATCAAACCCGTTGATAGTCCCCAACAGCCCAGCATTATCGAGGCATCGCCCCATTGATCACCCAAAAGTAGTGCCGTTAGGAAATCTCTAAAAAAGAAAATGCCTACACCAAGAGGCAAAACAAACATTCCCACAGTAAACTGAAAACGATAGAAAAAGGTATTAAACACTCTCTGCGATGCCTGTAATTTTGAGAGCGACGAAAATAACACAGGTGTTGTTGCGTTCGTAATCAAAGCAAATGCCGAATTCACAAATGTCATTGGCTGTTTATAGAGACCCAGATAATAGGAGTTAAGCAGACCTCCCACCACAAATGTACCAGCCCAAGACGTAAGCCAGATGGCAATGGCTTCAAGCAGGGACCAGCCACTAAAAGCAAACATTTCTCTTAGAAGATCAAGTGAATAAAATGCCTGAGGTTTCCAATCAGATTTAGCTGTAAGGGCAACGGCGTTAAATAGATTGCCAGCAATAGTACCGACAATTAGCGACCAGTATCCAAACCCAAGAAGTGCGAGGGGAAGCGTGACCGCCAGCGGGATAAGCGCAACCAACGTTCTGATAGGAAGCAATGATTTGAAATTGAGTGCACGACGAAATAACGCGAGCTGAATACTCGAAAAGGACGTCATAGGCAGAGATGCACAGGCAACAACCAAAACAATGCCAAGCCCAGGATTTCCCACCATACTAGCCAAGGGATTGCGGAAAATAGCAATGCAAGCCCAAAGGAAAACAGAGATGCCCATGTTAGTCCAGAAAGCAACATTAGCATTACGGTAAAGATCAGCATCATCAGAAAAGGCATGTTGAACAAGATACTTCTGAAATCCGGAATCAGAAAACATATCCGCAAAACTAGTTATCATCGTCACAGTCGCAACAACGCCAAACGCCTCTGGCGAGAGAATGCGAGCAAGTATCAATTGAGTAATCGGAGTAACTAACTTTACGAGAACCTCAGTTAGTAACGACCATTTGGCGGCAGAGGCAGCGCGCTTATTAAGACTCTCTGACATCAATCCTCGATCAAATAGAAGTAAACAGAAACAAATTAAACAGCCGAGATATCAAGCGTCTTTCCAACCTTGAGATCCCATTTCGGAGGATCAAAAGGCATGAAGTCGGCGCACGAATGAATAGTCAACTCTGAACCTGGGTTTTCCACGGTATTCAAAGAAATCAACTCGGACAAACGTCATTCCCTTACTGAGACTTCGAGCAAGAGAGAGAATCTCTTCAAAGTTGACGGGCCTAAGAGGCAATTCAGTGTACAAAGAATAATCAGTCCGTCCATAAGCAGCGCGTGTCCAGTCTAAATTAGTAAATCTAATTTCTACAGTTGAATGGTTTTCTAGTCCGTGGGATACATAGACAAATTTTGGTCTATGTTTAAAGCGGTACAGCATATAGCCAACAATGTCTGAAGAAGCGGGCAGTTCGACCATAAGACAACCGACTTGACAACTATCCAAATGTAACCACATGGCTCCAAAATCAGTTACAAAGAGATACCCTCCTCCGGCAGATTAATCCAAGAACCAAGACGCTCGTCCCAATCAGAGGGTTCCCAATCCTCAAATCCAGAAGCAGAATAGAAAGTCATTTCGCCAAATATTAAACGCGAGCCCGAAACATAGAAATCCGTTCGCACAAACGGAAAGTTACCAGCCAATCGATCAGAGAGACGTTTCATCTCTTCAAAACTATCTGGCACGGGAATATCAGGACGCACGGAGTGCCCTTTGTCTGAAAAAGGCAAACGTGACCAATCCTCATCAAAATATGTTGCCGTATACCCAGAATTAGTGAACCTTTCAGTCATGGCGCAGGAAACAATATGTCCAGTATTGAAGTGATAGAGCTTGTAATCAGGAAGATCGTCGGAACCGTCGGCCGGATCGAGATACTGCTCAGCAAAGATAAGGGGTTTAACGTTTTTATAAGGCCACTCGCGGCCTGACCAAAAATAACTGGCGCTCAAACGCTTGCCTAGATAAGCGCGCGCAGACTCCAAGTCGAAGGAACTCTTATCACGGCAAATAGCGACACCGCCACTGTCATGATTCGTTTTTAGCACAAAACGATCAGGCAAACTGGAGATATCGATATCCTCCGCATGATCCCAAGTCGCATAGGTTTCGGTAACATATTCCGGGCCAATTTTATCCGCAACCCACTGCTTAACACGATATTTATCAACCAAAGTAGAATATAGCGGATTGCGGTCATGGAGTTTAAGCCATTGCAACTTCTCATTAAATGATTTTGGGTTCTCCAAATTAAGTTTTTTCCCCAAACGCCCTCTATAAACAAGCTTCAAATAAGCCTCATCTGGAAGCCAATGAAGCTTATTCTGAACTGCCGGAAGACGAAACAATGCGTAGGGGTTCTTAACTAACTTATTAAAGGAATTCATTATCTAAGTCCAATTCTATTCTTCGGTCTTCTCTAAAGATTCATCCAAAACACTCGCATCTCGGTGAACCGCTTGCGTGCCCTCATATGCTTGAACAAGAAGATAGAAAAGCAGTATCATTAACATTCCGCATTTAGAGAAAAACCAGACCGTTGCAAAATCAAGAGCACAAAACGCAACGATTCCGGCAACAGCAAACTTCACCTCAGTTTCTTTTTGAAGCAAGCCTTTGGCCGTGTGGAACAAAAACATAATTAGAGGAATGTAGTAAGCAGCAAATCCCATTACTCCAAGATCTGAGAGCAATTCAACGTAGTTATTGTCCGCGCTCGTATTCCAAGAACCATGCGTAGTTGAAAATAAGCTCTCAAAGGTTCCAATACCGTTACCGATGACCGGTGAACGTCGAAACAGATTTAGGCCAAAATCAATAAGACGAGAACGTCCCGTCGTGCTCGCATCTCCGCCCTCGCCGGTAAAAATGAAGCTAAAAAAAGATTCGAGTCTTTTGCCTACGAACTGATAAAGAAAATCAACCTTTAGACACAAAACAATAACCAAAATCGAAGCGAGAGCAAGGATCAGAAAGCCACCCATTCTCTTTCTAACGTCATCAGAAATCAAGGAGAAAAATAGCAAACAAAAAGTAAGAAAGGTGAGCAAATCTCTACGCGATGATGTTAGAAGCAATATGAATGCGAATATGCAAAGCAACGCTAGGTAGCGACTTTGTTTTTCCTTCGTATACCAGAAAACACACAGCATCATCGAAATACATGACGTTAAAGCTAGCTGACCAGAAGAAATGAAACCGTCAGCATAACGATTGTCGACAAATGTAACACCATTGATTGCAACAACCCACACAGCTGAAACTATACTAGAGGCCACAAGCGTATAGAGGCAAACCTTAAGAGAGTAACGGTCGCCTTGGACAAGACTGGAAACACATGCGTAGCAGACGAATTGATACAAAAAAGTTTTGACTCGAGAAACAGATTCTGATGGGACCTGAGACCAACTTATCGAAAGGATACTTAAGAATAGAAATAAAGCCGCAGCAACAATAAAACCGTTGCAAAAAAAGCGACGACTTCTAAGGCAGCCAAAAAGAGTAACTACAAATAGGATTACTTTTGAGATGATGCTGGGAAGAGCGCCTTCATTAAAGACAACCGTTGTAAATATAAAAAAAGCTAATGCAATATCACTTATTCTAAAAGATAGTAGATTTTGACAAGAGCTCACATTTTTGACCGCACGCACTTTTGACATTATTCCTCGATAACTTTCAACCATTTATTGGCGATATCCTTACTAGATAGCCTCGCTCTTAATTTGCAAACGTATTCCATCCGAATCAGAGGCGCAGCGCAATCGTCCGCCAATTCCATCCGTTCGAGTAAAGCCTTATCATCCCCTACAGGAACCAAATAGCCATTAACCCCATCCTCAATCACCATCCTCGCTCCCCCGCAGGGACAATCGGTGCAAATACACGGCAGACCAATGGCCATAGCCTCGAGCATCGAATTAGAAAGACCCTCATAGTTAGACGGAAGCACAAACATGGCAGCGTCTCGGACGACCTCGAGGATATCGGACCTACTGGGATTGATTGAGGTGCAAGCAGCAATGTTCAAATCAGCAGCCAAGGACAGCAATGACTCGCGCTCGCTACCGTCGCCATAAATCTCCAGAGAATAATCAGGATGCGACTTGTAAAACTTGGCAAATGCCCGTAAAAGCATGCTCAGATTCTTCTGCGGCTCTAGGCGACAGAAGGTAACCACCGCCTTACGGCGCACGCCGGTAAAAGGCTCCGGCAAGTCATCCTTAAGAGGGTTAAGAATGACGCACTTCTTGACCTTGTCAGAGAAATAGCCCGCGGCCTCGTCCGTCTGACACACAAGCATGTCAGCACGTCTATATAACCGCTCTCTTATCCAATCGAATTTGTTGCCAACGCGCGCTGGATCATTCCGCTCGGAGACAACGACCCTATTGGGCAATCCAGTACCAGCCAGAATAGTTTGCATATTCACAAAGTACTCAAAAGCAACGATTGCGGCGCCAGGATTACGCTTTACTACGTCACGCAACCATACGACGCGATCAATCTTCGCCTTAAACCCACTACCCTGGGGGCCATACTCCTTAGCAACAGAAGGTGACACGCTGTATTCGCCCTCAAGCTGGCTAAACACAGCTATGCCAACTTTTACCCCGCGCTCATTAAACTCGTTAGCGAGTACGCACATAACGCGAGCCGCACCGCCGTTAGCGAGCGCATTACTAACAAAAACTATGTCCTTATTTTCTAGTTTCAACTTTCTCCTCATGATCATTTCGAAGCGAAGCAGTCATTTATAAACTGATTGACATCAAACGACAGATTCCTACCAAAGGGCTCATAGGAAGCAGGTATAAAATCACAACCCATAGGGCAGTGGATCTTATGGGCACAGCGAACAGTTGGATGCGCTTGCGCAGAAAACACCAGCTTGTTCGCCAACGGAAGAGCGTCAAACGCTAGTAAATCGTCCTCTGTGGCGCCATTTTGGTCGTTGAACTTATAAATAATGCGATCACGATGTATCCGACCGACGCGTGAGTTCCATTTTCTTTCAGCAATGGCTTCATCATGGTAATGAAGCATGTGCAGCTCAATATCACCCAAACGCCCGATAAGGTACGTCCCCCAGTTATCCTTAGACCTGAGCGTCGACTCCCATTTAGATTGACTCGGATCAATAAACTCAAGAGGCAAAGCCAGATAGCAATCGAGATGATCACAGAATTTTACAAAATCAGCTGGCATGATAAACATGCCGATAGTCGGAGAGTCCTTACGCATTCCATACGATTCGTAAATCGTCCCGCCCCAGCAGTTGTTTGAAATAATTGTAAAAGCGTCCACGTCAAGCTTCTTTCGACGCCATTCGCGAGTCCGAGGAAGCCAGATCAGATTTCGAAACTTGAGACGAAAGGTTTCTTTCCTGATTTTCTTCAGATTGTCCAGCATCATCTACGCCCACCCCATAGTTCGAGCGCATAAGGATAGCAGGGACACCGACATAGACTCCGGACTCCAAAAGGGAATCTGTGACGACAGACCCCCCCCTACAAGAACCTTGTCGGCTATTTCAACACCACGAGTAACAAGAGTGTTAGCAGCAATCCAGCAACGTTCGCCGATATGAACTGGGGAACAATTCAACTCTCCGCGTACACCATTTTCATCAAACACATGGTCGTGATCGTAGACGCAGACATTGGGGCCAAGCATGGTGTGAGAACCGATCTTAATGTTTTCTCCTGCAGCTACTCTACAATTAGTGTTTAAGTAAACAAAGTCATCTATGCACAAAGATGCATCATTGTTGACCTGAAGACGCGAATAGTCATCGATATAAGCGCCGACACCAAGACGCATTTGACCACCGCGCTTAACTAGCAGGCGCACGCCACGCCCAAGATATACAGGCTTAAGACCCCATTCGATTTTTAGCCTATCCCCAAGACGAATTTTAGCTACCAATATTCGAAGGAAACTAGCGCACCATTTCACAATCTTCATTGTTAAATCCTTGTCACGCCCTGTGTATAAAGGTGTTTGAGTGTCTTCGCATTTTCATATACGTCATAACCAGCCGCCCTAAGAGCCTCCGTCGCTCGAGCTGAATCATTAACGCGATCGGAGTCAGCAAGCTTACGAATAATCGCAGCGGCCCAATCATCTGGAGACTTCTTAAGGGGCACGCGTTCAACCAACGAGGTCACAGCGCACTCATCGGTAACGGCATTGGAAATAACACAAGGAAGACCGTTATACTGCCATTCCAAAACAACGTTCGGAAAACCCTCATACAGTGAAGGAAGCGACATGCAGTCCATAGCGTTAAGCAGATCAGGAACATCGTCGCGGCGCCCAAGGAAAGAAACCCTATCCTCCAGCCCTTGTTCTACAACCTTATTCTGCACCTCTTTCATAAGTCCGCCATCGTCACCAATTAAGAAAAGCCTAGCCCCCTGTCTGAATCTGAGAATCGATTCAAAAACGTCAAGCAAAAAAAGCTGATTCTTCTGCTCGTTAACGCGTCCAACATGTCCGATAGCAATTTCACCGCTATTGATGCCTAACACTTTGCGCATTTTCTGACGCTTGTCATAATTAAATTGAAAAGAAGCCGGATCCTTGCCGTTGGGGATTACGGTAAAACCCCTCTTGCCAAAAAGCCATTTACCGGCATCCATTCCACAAGCATAAAAATCTGTCGATGCGTTGTACAGCAAAGGTCTAAGAAGGCTATTCGCAACGCGATGAGAACACACGGTATTCCGAGAATGTGCAATTCGCATCTCCGCTCCAGCACGCTTCGCAAGCGAAAGCTCTATCCCCAAGAGCGAGCTGCTTCCGCACGCATGAACCACATCGAATCCCCGCTCAAGCAATTCATCGAAAGAATGCAGATACTCTCTCAGATGGGTTTTCCTATTTGGAAGCCGAACAACCGTGAAGCCAGAAGATTCAACCCTTTCGACTGCATCCTCAGGCGAGTCTTCCCATGCAACGGCCGTCAGATCGAGACCGGTCTTATCCATGGCGCTGTACGTCTGAATAGCCCATGACGTAATACCGTCGTTCTTGATTCCTCCCGTACAAACAAGAAGTATCTTAATCTTCATCATCCCTGAGTCTCCACTTCTACGTGATGCAGCTTCCGCCGCTGAAGCATCGCCCAAGGAATCACCTTCGGACACACCTTCATAACAACTGCCCGTAGCTTGTCCTGAGTAGATACGGGAACTTTAAGAGCAAATAGCGCCTCAGATTTAACAATTCTCCTCGTCCGTTCATATAGTTCGGGACAAGCTCTTTCAGAGTGTGAAAGAACGATGAGATCATAGGCATCTGAATTTGTACGCCACCATGCATAGCGCCACGCTGACATTATTTCTGGAGATTCAACGGCGAAATTCTCGCGAATACGCTCGATGGCATATATTCCGTTTTCCCACTTATCAGGATTGAACTTCGTGGTAACGCTGTTCGGGTTGTCCTTACGGTAGAAGTAAATCCTTCTAGAGCAAATGGCGATTTTCTCAGCGCGCCCAAAAGCAAGGCAATTGAAATTGAATCCCTCGCCTACCTTAAGATCCTCAAAAAAATGAATCTCATTTTCTTTAAGAAAGCTCTTACGGAATAGCTTGCTATAACAACCTATAGGCAGCCTATAACAGAGTATTCGGCGCACAGCCTCCTGGCCATTGACGATATCAATCTCATCGTTAACGATCTGGCTCGTATCGTAATCGCTCATGAACTCGGTAGTGCTCACCACCTCGACGCCCTTTCTAAGCGCCAAATCGAGCATATAGTCAACGTAGTCAGGTAAAACGTGATCGTCTCCGTCTACGAAGCAAATCCAATCGCCCCGAGATTCCTCGATGCCCTTGTTTCGGGCAGCACTGACGCCAGCATTCTCAAGATGCAGGACACGCACGCGCTTATCTAAAGCGGCGAAGCCATCGCATAGCTCACCCGAAGAATCAGTGGAACCGTCGTCAACAAGAATAATGTCCAAGTTCACATAAGACTGGGCAAGGATAGACTCCACGCATTCCGAAATATAATTCTCAACATTGTAGACAGGAACAATGACTGAGACCATGCATTTACTTACTACAGGAGAGCTCATGCCAAGCTACCTCTCGTCCAGCATCTTGATAACCCGCGCAGGGACCCCCCCCGCGAGACAATTCGCAGGGATGTCCTTGGCAACAACCGCACCAGCAGCGACGACAGACCCGTCGCCGATGCTCACGCCGGGCAGAATCGTGGAGCGTGCTCCAATCCAGCAACCCTTGCCGACGGCAATATCGCGATTGCACGTCTCTCCGGCGCGTCGCTCAGTTCCACCAAGCTCGTGAGTAGAGCAGCAGAACATAACCTCGGGAGCAACTTTGGTTTGCTCGCCGATTGTTACTTTGCACGGAAATCGCACGCTTCCGTAAAAACTGCAACCGTTGCCAATAAAGACATCTGGACCCACCTCAAGTTCTTTCACTTGGAATAGAACCTTGCTGCGGATTAGAGCGGTGGAATGAATGTCAAAACCGGTAGCCCTAAGGATATCGACACGAAACGGGAGCGCTACATGCCAGCCCTGTACAGTTCGCGCCAGCCTGATTGCGAGAGATTTCAACTTCACGCTATCGCCCCTCAACTGCAGTCACGATCTGCTCGCAAAGATAGCTGTAAGTCTTTTTCCGCTCTTGCTCGATGCGATCATCTACGGAGCTCCAATCGACACGAGCGCTCAACTTCTGAGGGAGCTGTTCAAGCGATGCAACGTGGTCCAGCAGTCCGAGACGATCGAGCAAATCATTCAACTTCTGCGAGTTACCATAGCCCGAGCTACGTACGAACGTTGCAAAAGGCGTGTGGGCGATCGTCGAGAAAATAGTGCCATGGAACGTGTCGGTCACCACGGCCTCAGCATGCTTGAAGTAGGCGAGCACCTCAAAGGGCGAGCAATCCACGAAGCGATCACAGACGCCCTGAACCCCCCCGATGTTAAGCACCTTGAGACCGCGCTGATCGGCATAGGCGCGCACGGCGGCGCACTCCTCGGCCGTGAGACGGCCCGAGTAGCCGTATGCGATCATATAGCGGTCCTCGTCGACCTCGGCGGGAATCAACCTGCACTCGCCAAAATAGTCATAGGCGAGCACCGGGTCCAAGTTGAAGGTCGGTGTTTCCCCCGTAAGCGACTCGACAATGGCGCCCGTGTTGGCATCGCGAGCCGAGACGGCGTCGAGACGCTTGAGGTAGCCCGCGACCTCTTCGCGCTTGCCGTAACGGTCAAGCTTATCGAGCGTGGTGTTGCCGAAGGAAGCGGCGTAGGTCACCTTGCGTCCGGCGCGCGACCCGGTGCCGAAAAGCGCGGGCGTGAAGCCGACATTAGCGTTATCCTGCACGCAGTTGAACACCTCGTCGCTGCCGATGACCAAGAGGTCGATGTCGGGGTCAAGGTTGGGCTCCTCAGTGACGCCGAGCATCGGGTAGAAGCGCTGGGCGTACGTGCGTTTGTAGCGGATGAAGGCGAGCTTATCCCTGAGCGGAGCGTCGTAGCGGAATACCTCAAGGGCCTTCTCCACCTTGCGAGCGACGCCCTTCTTCGATGACGGGGACGTGACCAGGCACTTGCCAGGCTCATAGTCAACGAACTGCACATCGCAGCCAAGGGACTCCAGGATAGATTTCAGGCCGAAAGCTTGCAAAAAGGACCCGTAGTTGTAGATCCTCTGCATACTGAGTATGCCGGCGCGGGGTTTAGTCATGCGGTTAAATTCCTTCTATCAGTCTCTCGAGCTCTCGGCAGAACTCAGCGTTGTGGCTTTTAAAAGTGACGCCGCGCGAGAGCTCGCGGGCGCGCTCGATGGCGGCGGAAAGGTCCATCACGTCGTAGACGGGCACGATCCCGCCTTGGCGCTCCGCGACGATGCGCACGAAGTCGGCCTGATGGTTGTTCACGTGCTCGTCAAGGTCGCCCCTGCGGGGCACAACGACGGGAACCTTGCCTGCAGCCATGGCCTCGATGAAGCTTGAGGGGCCGCCGTGCGTGATCACCACATCGGCACCCTCCATGTAGCTCTTCATCTGTCGAAACGGCACGAACTGCGAGTGGGCGCAGTGGACGGGCTCGTACGTCGAGTAACCCGTCTGGATATAGACGGGCTCAACGAGCGTCCCGTCCGCCTTGAGATCGTCAACCGCCTTGACCAGGCGGTCGAACTGCTGCTCGTGGGTGCCCACGGTCACGAATACCATGCGCGTCCCTCCCTAGAAGATAGAGCCGAGGTCAACGGCGCTCTTGTAGACATCGAGCTGTTCTGGCCACTGCACCACGAATAGGTCGGCCACGCCGTTGAGCATGCGACCGGTCATCGTGGGCTTGTCAACGCGGTCGAAGACCTCCACGTAGACGCATTTAGACCCGAACATCTTTCCGATCAGGAAGAACGGCACCGCAACCGCGGCACCGGAGCTGATAATCAGATCGGGACGCTCCTTGCGGAGCACCTTCCAGGCGAGAACCGTGTTCTTCAGCAGGTTCGGGATGTTGCGGTTCGTCGGATAGTGGCAATGGTAGACGCGCTCCCCTTCCAGAAGAGAATTCGCGTCCTCCTTGTCGAAGGTCACCCAGAACCTATCGGCAGCTTGTGACCAAATTGGCCTCAAGAGCCACATATGAGTCAGATGTCCTCCACTCGAGCTGGGAATGCAGATCTTTGCCTTAGAAAGGTCCACGATTAGCTACTCTCCGATTCCGTAGTACTCGCAATACCACTTCGCAAAGGCCCTCAGGCCGTCCTCGAGCGTCGTCGCGGGCTTGTAGCCCAGGTCGCGTTGGAGCGCCGTGGTGTCCGCGTAGGTAACGGGCACGTCGCCGGGCTGCATCGGAACGAGCTGCTTATGGGCCTCGAAGTCGTAGTCGGACGGAAGCACACCCTCCTCCACCAGCACGCGCTGCAGCGTGTCGACGAAGTCAAGCAGGTTCTCAGGGTGCGAGTTGCCGATGTTGTAGACGCGATGCGCGGCGAGCGGCAGCCCGTCCTCGCCCATCTTCACCTCGGGGGCGGCGTCCATGACGCGCCTGACCCCCTCGACGATGTCGTCGACGTAGGTGAAGTCACGGCGGCAGTCTCCCATGTTGAAGATCTTGATGGTGTCGCCGCGGCGCAACTTCTCGGTGAAGCCGAAGTAGGCCATGTCGGGCCTGCCCATGGGGCCGTACACCGTGAAGAAGCGCAGGCCGGTCGCGGGGATGGAATAGAGCTTGGAGTAGGCGGCGGCCATGAGCTCGTTAGACTTCTTTGTGGCGGCGTAAAGTGACACCGGCGAGTCGACGCGGTCCTCCTCCGAGAACGGCACCTTCTTGTTGCCGCCGTAGACCGAGCTGGAGCTTGCGTAGACGAGGTGCTTGACCGGGTGGTGGCGGCATGCCTCGAGGATGTTGAAGAACCCGACGAGGTTGCTCTCGAGGTAGGCGCGCGGGTTCTCGATGGAGTAGCGGACGCCCGCCTGGGCGGCGAGGTTCACCACGACGTCGAAACCGTTCTCCGCAAACAGGCGCTCGATGAGGGCGGCGTCGCACAGGTCCCCGCGCACGAAGGTGAAGCGGCCGTCTGTGTCGGCCTCGGCCAGCATGCGAAGGCGTGCGTCCTTGATGCCGGGGTCGTAGTAGCTGTTGAGGTTGTCAAGGCCGACAATTACGTCGTCAGATTCCTCGAGCAGTTTCTTGACGAGAAACGCGCCGATGAAGCCAGCGGCACCGGTGACGAGTACTTTTCTATTTGACATGCTTATCGCCTAGTCCCTCTTATACAAATCGCGCGTATAAACCTTGTCCGCCACGTCCGCGAGCTCGTCGCTCCAGCGGTTGGCGACGATCACGTCGCAGCCGGCCTTGAAGGCCTCCAGGTCGTGGGTCACCTCGGAGCCGAAGAACTCCGGCGCGTCCAGCGTGGGCTCGTAGACCACAACGGGCACGCCCTTGGCCTTCACGCGCTTCATGACGCCCTGGATGGAGCTCGCGCGGAAGTTGTCCGAGTTGGACTTCATCGTCAGGCGGTAGACGCCCACGACCGGCTTCGGCTTGCCCTCGTACACGCGGTCCCACACCATCTGCAGCACCTCGTCGGCCACGAAGTCCTTGCGGGTGCGGTTGGCCTCGACGATGGCCTCGATCAGGTTCTGCGGCACGTCCTTGTAGTTGGCCAGCAGCTGCTTGGTGTCCTTGGGCAGGCAGTAGCCGCCGTAGCCGAAGCTGGGGTTGTTGTAGTGGGAGCCGATGCGCGGCTCCAGGCACACGCCGTCGATTACGTCGCGGGTGTTGAGGCCGCGGACCTCGCAGTAGGTGTCGAGCTCGTTGAAGTAGGCCACGCGCAGCGCCAGATAGGTGTTGGCGAACAGCTTCACGGCCTCGGCCTCGGTGGTGCCCAGCACGAGCTCGGGGATGCCCTTCGAGCCGTCGGCGTTGACGCGATCGAGCTCGGCGGGGTCGGCGCCCTGCGCGAGCAGGCCGGCGAACTTCTCGGCGGCCGCGACGGCCTCGGGGTCGTCCTTGGGCGCGCCCACCACGATGCGGCTGGGATGCAGGTTGTCGTAGAGAGCCTTGCTCTCACGCAGAAACTCCGGGCTGAAGAAGATCTTGGAATCGCCCAGCCTCTCGCGAAGGCCCGCGGTGTAGCCGACGGGGATGGTCGACTTGATGACGATCCAGGCGTCCGGGTTCACCGAGCGCACGGCGGCGATGGCGGCCTCGACGGAGGAAGTGTCGAAGAAGTTCCTGTCCGAATCGTAGTTGGTGGGCGTGGCGATGACGGCGTAGTCGGCGCCCGTATAGGCCTCGGCCACGTCGACGGTGGCGTGCAGGTCGAGCTCGCGCCTCCCCGACTTAGCCTCCGCCAGGAAGCGCTCGATCTCGTCGTCCTGGATGGGCGATACGTAGTTGTTGATCTTCTCGACCTTCTCGGGCACGATGTCTAGGGCATGCACCTCATTGTGCTGCGAGAGCAGGACAGCGAGGGACAGGCCGACGTAGCCGGTTCCGGCGACAGCGATTTTCATTTTCTTCTCCGATTCGAATTCGAGATTCAAGCCAGGCATTAGCACGCCCCGCTTCCGGTAAACACCTCAACAACGGTCAATAGAACGATTTTCAAATCCATCCAAACCGATCGATTGGCGATATATTCAAGGTCGCGACGAACCATCCCACCGAACCCAGTGTGGTTTCTCTCCGTCACCTGCCACCAGCCGGTGATTCCGGGCTTCACGGCCAGGCGCTGCAGGTCGTACTCGGTGTACTGAGCCACCTCGTTGGGCAGCGGCGGGCGCGGGCCCACGACGGACATCTGACCCATGAACACGTTCAGGAACTGCGGGAACTCGTCGATGGAGTGCTTGCGGATGAACTTCCCGATCTTGGTGACGCGCGGATCGTTCTTCATCTTGAACATGGCACCTGCGATCTCGTTCTGCTCCTTGAGCTCGGCGAGGCGTTCGTCGGCATCCTTGTACATGGAGCGAAACTTCCACATACGAAAGGTGGTTAAACTACCGTCGGAAAGGGTCCGGCCCACGCGGATCTGGCTATAGAACGGGCTGCCCTCACTTTCCAGGCGGATGAGCGCTGCCAGAACCAAGCTGGGAATCGCAATTACGACGAGCACGGCACCGCTAAAAACGATGTCGAACGTGCGCTTGACGGCCCTGTAGGCCAGGCGCGAGCGGTCCCAGTCCATAATGGACTGCATGGCCTTGTAGCGGCCGGCACCCTCGCGCCGGTCCATGGCCTGGGCAATCAGCACCGCCCCCGCGGGCGCGTTGCTCTCTGTTACTTCTTTAGCAGCCACAGTCAAACTTACGTCCCCGTCCCCCAGGGATCCCCCAATCGGTAAATTCAAAAATGCGAACGAATAGCTGGTGCAACGTCTCCCTTACGTTTTGCTAGGAACGTCCAGCGCAAGCAGCTCCCTAAAAGCGGAGTCGCCATCACCCACGTCCACCAGGCACCAGCGCTTATGACGGTCGATCTTCTTTACACGGGCCTCTTGTCCCACCAAGGGCCCTTGCTCTATATGCAGCACTCCGTCTTCTATGCGCGCAACGCTGTTGCGCACCACGCCGTCGTCGTCCAGGACGCTGCGGTACCAATCCTGCGCATCATCCGGCATGGGCATGTACGCCCGCTCCCTACTACCGGCGATGCGACAGCCAAAGCTCAACTGGGCCAAAGCCCTATCGAGCGCGGCGGCATCGTGCGTGGCGACGAAGAAATATTCCTTGTACATGGGTTTGGTTTGGAGCGACCAGGCGCCGTCCCGCTTAAACCAGAACTCCTTTTGCATCACAAAAGCGTCCTGCATCAGCTCGTGCGGGATAATGCGGCGGACCTTTTCGCAGGTCTCGCGCTCTTTTCCATTGGGGGTGTGGACCAGATACCAGCGGACGCGGCCGTGCTGGCTGTTGGTAATGGCGCCGTTAAATGCGCCCGGTAGCTGCCCTTGGCGCCGTGCCGTCTGCTCCATGTTCTCGCCCCCTCTTTTGGCTTTGCGATTCACGCAAATGCGGGGCGTTTAGAACAGGCTTCTCGCTCGCAGCTAGGCACAGTCGCAAAAGTACAGGTTTTTATATCTTTCGACAGACGTCATTATACGAGCAATTAATCAGCGTTTGCCCAGATTACACAAAATGTACTGTTGGTAGGTGCATCTCCATACCCCTCTACAAAAACCTGTACCTTTTTGTGCAATCAGAACCACCCTTAAAAAGAGCCTTCGTGAGTTCGTGTGGGTAGTCCCTACGCCTCGCGCCCCGGCAGGGCCG
>ENA-OWXD01000309-OWXD01000309.1-human-gut-metagenome-genome-assembly--contig:-NODE-309-length-16490-cov-9.23833_pt1 | contig 16490 bp, 21 predicted proteins | sample MGYA00249244_ERZ652055 | MGnify/ENA primary metagenome ERZ652055 (study PRJEB26925, sample SAMN05827059) | human gut metagenome | biome: ENVO:2100002; feature: ENVO:00000062; material: ENVO:00002003...
CCCGAAACCGCAATGATGAGAAGCGAGTAGTTGCCACGTCGTTCAGCAGATCCACTTCATCGGCAACTACTCGCTTCTCATCATTGCGGTTTCGGGCCTCTTCGTGGGCTTCGTGCTCGGCCTTCAGGGCTACTACGTGCTCGTCACCTACGGCAGCGAGCAGGCGCTCGGCACCATGGTCGCGCTCTCCCTTGTGCGAGAGCTCGGCCCCGCCGTGACGGCGCTGCTCTTCGCGGGCCGGGCGGGCACTGCGCTCACCGCTGAAATCGGCCTCATGCGCGCGGGCGAGCAGCTCGCGGCCATGGAGATGATGGGCGTCGACCCGGTCCGCCGCGTCCTCGCCCCCCGATTCATCGGCGCCTTCGTGGCGATGCCCGTGCTGGCAACGATCTTCTCGGCCGTGGGCATCATGGGCGCCTGGTTTGTGGGCGTGGAGATGATCGGCACCGACGGCGGCGCGTTCTGGAGCCAGATGCAGAGCGCAGTCGACGTCTGGCACGACATCGGCAACGGCTTCATCAAGAGCGTGGTCTTCGGCGTTGCCGTCGCGCTCGTCGCACTTTTCAACGGGTATGCCGCCCGTCCGACACCGGAAGGCGTCTCCAGAGCCACGACGAGCACCGTGGTGGTGGCTTCGCTTCTCGTGCTCGGCCTTGACTTCATCATGACGGCGTGGATGTTTACGACCGTGTAAGCGAATGGGGAATTTTTAAAATGGACAAGAATCGCACACTCGAGTTTTACGTCGGGATCTTCGTGTTCCTCGGCTTTGCTGCCATGCTGTTCATGGCACTGCAGGCGGCCAACCTCGGCAGCTTCACGGGCAGCGGCAAGACGATCAGCGTCACGGCCGCCTTCGACAACATCGGCGGCCTCAAGGCCCGCGCCGCAGTGAAGTCTGCGGGCGTCGTGGTGGGCCGCGTGCAGTCCGTCGTTTTCGATCCCGAGTCCTTCCAGGCGAAGGTCACGATGGATCTCGACGCCGCCTATCCCTTCCCGGCCGACTCCTCGGCCAAGATCCTGACTTCGGGTCTTCTCGGCGAACAGTACGTCGGCCTTGAGGCCGGCGCCGACGAGGAGAACCTGAAGAACGGCGATGAAATCCGCCGCACCCAGAGTGCGGTCGTACTCGAAACCCTGATCAGCCAGTTCCTCTACAACACGGCGGAAAAGACCGGAAAGGAATGAAGCACGGGGTCACAAAAATGAAAAACACGAAAATCCTCATTCTTACTCTCAGTGCCTTATCGTTGGGACTGTCGGGCTGCGCGAACGTGCCCCCCGATGCCGGACAGAATCCCGAGGACCCGTACGAGGCATTCAACCGCAACATGCACGCGTTCAACGTGATGGTCGACGATGCGGCGCTCAAGCCCGTCACGAAGGGCTATCGCTGGGTGACGCCGCAGTTCGTCCAGGACGGCGTCTCCAACGCGATCGACAACCTCGGCGAAGTGAACAACACGCTCAACAACGTGCTGCAGGGCAAGGTGGATCAGGGCATCACGTCCGCGTTCCGCTTCATGCTCAATTCCACGATCGGCGTGTTCGGTCTCTTCGACGTGGCGACCTGGGTCGGCATGGAAAGGGCTCCCGAAGACTTCGGCCAGACGCTCGGCGTCTGGGGCGTGCCTGAGGGCCCGTATTTCGAGCTGCCGCTTCTCGGTCCCTCGGGCGGACGCGACATCTTCAAGTGGCCCGTGCAGACCGCCACCAATCCCATCACCTATCTGACGTGGGACGAGTGGGAGTGGAGCACGGCGTATGCGGTCGTCGACGCGGTCGACACCCGCTCCCGCATGATGGACGCAGGTCTTGACGACATGCGCGCCAACGTGGTCGACGAGTACGTTGCGATCCGCGACGCCTACCGTCAGTCGCGCCGCATGGCCGTTGCCGACGGTCAGATCGACGAGGATGCCCAGCTCAACAGTCTGACGCCCTTGAGTTTTGACGACGAGGAGGCCGAGGACGACGCCGGCAAGCCGGCTGAAACGGACAAGGAAAAGTAATCATGCAGAGACGTACTTTGGTTCTCGGCGGCGCCTGCGGCCTCGCGCTTGCGGCCATGCCCGCCCTTGCGGCCGAGGCCGTCGATCCCTTTGAGTGGATCGTCGCCCTCAACAACAGCATTCTTGACGAGATCCGCGCGGATCCCAAGCTGCACTCGGGTGATCAGACGGCGCTTCAGGCGCTCGTCGACCGTCGCGTCATGGCGGCCGCGGACTTTGCGATGATGACGCGCATGACGATCGGCCCGAAGTGGCGAAAGGCCACGAAGGAAGAACGCCAACGCCTGATGGACGGCTTCGAGAAGCTGCTCATCCGCGTCTACTCCGGCGCCCTCAAGACCGTGACGGACCACAAGTGCGAACTCCGTCCGACCCGCAACAGGACGATCAAGGACGAGATGGTCATCCGCACCATCCTCAAGTCGACGGGCAATCCTGACATCGGCATCGACTTCCGCATCTACCGCGACAAGGCGGGCGAGTGGAAGATCGTCGACGTCAACGTCGAGGGCATCTGGATGGTTGAGAACTACCGCTCGCAGTTCGCCTCCACCCTCAACACCGAAGGAATTCCCGGTCTGATCAAGCTCCTCGAGGAGAAGGCCGACGGTCTGGTCGATGCCAATGCCCACAAGGTGCAGTAAGCCATGAAGTTCGGAACTGAGAGCATTACCTTCCGCGAGGCTAAGAAGGCCAAGGACGACATTGCCATCGCCGTGCGAAACGGCGACTTCGTGCTCGACTTCGAGGGCGTGCATCGCATCGACAGTACGGTTCTCGCGCTCTCGCTACACATGTTGCGCGAGGCGAAGAAGGCGGGGAGCACGCTCCGCATTCTGTCGGCGCCGAGGGGCTTTGCGGATCTGGTGAAGCTCTACGGGCTTGAGACGCTTCTCATGCCGGCCCTTGAAGAGGTGTGACGGCGGTGCAGGCGGACTGAATGGACGGCGCGGGTTTGAACCCGCGCCTTTTCTTGGGCGCGGAGTCCCTCCCGTCGCCTCCGATACAATTGAAGCCGCAAGCGGATTCTCCGCCGACGCCTGCCCGATTGTGGTAGCGTTCAAAGATCGGGTCCGCGCAGCGAATGAAGACAAACACCCCTACAGACCAAAGAAATTCCAAAATCATGCAACAGCTCAGAATCAACGGAGGCAACCGCCTCGTGGGCGAAGTCCGCGCGTCCGGCGCCAAGAACGCCGCACTTCCCATCCTTGCGGCGGCGCTGCTCACGGCGGATGATCTGGTGCTTCACAACGTGCCGGACCTGGCCGACGTGCGCACGATGCTCAAGCTCCTCGAGGGCATGGGCGTCAAGGTGACGCGGTCGGGCACGGACGTGACGCTCAATGCAGGCAACGTGACGAGCACGAAGGCTCCGTACGAGCTCGTGAAGACGATGCGCGCCTCCGTGCTGACGCTCTGCCCGCTTGCCGCGCGCTTCGGAAGCGCCGAGGTGAGCCTGCCTGGCGGCTGCGCCATCGGCGCCCGCCCCGTGGACCAGCACATCCGCGGCCTGCGCCAGCTTGGCGCGACTGTGGACATCGACCACGGATATGTTCGTGCGACGGCGCAGCGCCTCAAGGGCGCGCACATCGTGACCGACATGGTCACGGTGACCGGCACGGAGAATCTGGTGATGGCCGCCGTGCTCGCCGAGGGCGAGACGGTGATCGAAAATGCCGCCCGCGAGCCCGAGGTGGTCGATCTGTGCGACTGCCTCAACGCCATGGGAGCGCACATCACCGGCGCGGGCACGCCTGTGATTAGCATCGAGGGCGTCGAGCGCCTGCACGGCGCCGAGCACACGGTCATCGCCGACCGCATTGAAGCCGGATCCTTCCTCGTCGCAGGCGTGGTGACGCAGGGCGACGTGCTGGTGACCCACTGCCAGCCCTCCCAAATGGAGGTGGTGCTCGACAAGCTCCGCGCCACGGGCGCCGTGCTCGACATCGGCGCCGACTGGGTGCGCGTGCGCATGACGGGCCGTCCGAAGCCCGTTTCCATCCGCACGGTGCCGCATCCCGGCTTTCCCACCGACATGCAGGCGCAGTTCATGACGCTCAACTGCTTTGCCGAAGGGACCGCCAACATCACTGAGACTATCTTCGAGAACCGCTTCATGCACGTGCCGGAGCTCTGCCGCATGGGCGCCCACATCACGATCGAAGGCCATACGGCCATCGTTGAGGGCGTTGCGCAGCTCACGGGCACGACGATCATGGCGACCGATCTGCGCGCCTCCGCCTCGCTCGTCATTGCGGCGCTCGCGGCTCAGGGCTCGAGTACAGTGGACAGGATCTACCATCTGGACCGCGGCTATGAACGCATGGAGGAGAAGCTCCGCGCGCTCGGCGCCGACATTGTCCGCATTGATGTCTGAACTTGAAATAAAGACCTGACTCATAAGGAGTTTGAGATGAACTGGATTGATGAAGTTAACTTCAACGAAGAGGGCCTCGTGCCCGTCATCGTTCAGGACGTGAAGACCAGCCGCGTTCTGATGCTCGGCTGGGCCAACAGGGAGGCGCTCGAGTCGACCGTCGCCACCGGTCGCGGCGTCTACTTCTCGCGCTCCAGAGGACAGGTCTGGTGCAAGGGCGAGTCGTCCGGCAACCATCAGGTCGTGGTGGGCATGCAGCTCGCCACGGATGGCCAGTCCGTCATCTACCGCGTGGACCCGCAGGGCGGCGTCGCGTCCCATACGGGACATGCGAGCTGCTACTGGCGCGAACTCGTGCCGGGCGGCTGGCGCGAGTGCGAGCCTGTCGTGCGCGCGCCCGAGGACATGTACGAAAAATGACATCCTCCCGGGTGGAAATACTTGAATTTGTAAAGATGCGGGGAAATCCCCCGTTTGCGTCGAAACCTATACCGAAGTAGGTGGCGTGGATGGGTAATTCCCTCCATAATTCAAGCGCTTTGTCTGGCAATGGTAAGCTACGTGTAACCCAGGCCAGTAAAATGCTATGACAGGGTGCGAAATGAGCGCGATCCCGTCTTTTGCCCGGGAACGGCTCTCTTCTTCCAGAGGTTTACATGCAGCTTGACGATTGCTTGTTCTGCCGCATCGCCCGTGGCGAAATTCCGGCAGCCAAAGTTTATGAAGATGATGAAGTACTGGCCTTCAAGGACATCCATCCGAAGGCTCCCGTGCACTTCCTGATCATTCCCAAGAAGCACATTCAGTCTCTGGCTCACGCCGAGCCGGAGGACAACGCTCTTTTGGGTAAAATGCTTGGGTTGACTCGAAAGTTGGCCATGCAGGAAGGTGCCGTCAACGGTTTCCGCGTCATCATCAACACTGGCCGTGACGGCGGTCAGGAAGTCGATCACTTACACATTCATGTTCTGGGCGGTCCTCAGCCTTGGACGAAATAAGGAGTAAAAAATGGGTTCCCTTTCTGTTTGGCACTGGCTGATCGTTCTCGTCATCGTCGTGCTGGTTTTCGGTACCGGTAAGCTCAAGAACATGGGCAAGGACCTTGGCGGCGCCATCAAGGGCTTCAAGGAAGGCATGAAGGAAGGCGACGACAAGTCCGACGCGAAGAAGGAAATCGCCCAGGACAAGAACACGGTCGACGTCGAAGCCAAGGATAAGACCAACGCTTCTTGATCCGCACGGCCCTGACGGGCCATGTGGCTTGCCGCACTGACGGCGTGTCTGTCAGTGCTGGCGCTTAAGCTAACGGCCGCGGCAGTCTCAGGGGCTGACCGCGGCTCTTTAGTGAAAGACAGGAATAATCATGTTTGACTTTGGTTTCAGTGAGATGCTGGTGATCGGTGTGATCGCCCTCGTGGTCCTCGGACCAGAGCGTCTCCCCGTGGTCGCACGCACAGCCGGCGAATGGGTCGGAAAGGCCCAGCGCTTTGTCGCCCAGGTGAAGTCGGACATCGACCGCGAAACGGAGCTCTCCGAACTTAAACGCATTCAGGACGAGGCCAAGGCTCTTGCCGACGACGTCAAGTCGACGGTCGAGAAGTCGGCCGCCCAGATTGAAAGCGACGTCAAGTCTGCCGCCGGCGAAGCCAAGGCCGTCGCCGAAAAGACCCAGGACAACCTCAAGGAAATTGAGGAGACTGCGTCCGGCCAGACTACCGTGATGTCCAACGACGAGATCTCGGACTTCTACGGCTGGGGCGACAATTCGGACGGTCCGGCCGCCGAACCCATGTACAAGTGGGAGGAGCCCAAGACCTTCACGAAGCGCTATCATGCGGGTCCGTCGGTTGACGAGCTTGCGCAGGAAATCGCCAAGCTTCGCCGCGAACTCGGTCTTCGCGAAGCCCAGATGGGCGGCAGCAACCGTCGTCTGGCTTCCCGTGCGCGCACGAACCGTCCGCGCATCTACCGATAAAGAACAATCATGGCTGAAAACAACAAACTACTTGAGGCGCCGGACGATCCCGCGAACGAGCAGCCGCTCGTCAGCCACCTGATCGAATTGCGCAACCGCACGGTCAAGGCGTCGATTGCTGTTCTGGTCATCTTCGCCTGCCTCTCGCCCTTCATGAAGCAGATCTTCGACTTCCTGAGCCAGCCGCTCATGGTCGCCCTGCCTCAGGGCGTGAAGCTTCTGGCCACGGGCGTGGTGGCGCCGTTCATGGTGCCGCTCAAGGTGACGCTCTTCGTGGCGTTCCTCATCGCGCTGCCGTACGTGCTCTATCAGCTGTGGGCGTATGTGGCGCCGGCGCTCTACAGGCGCGAGAAGCGCCTCGCGCTTCCGATTCTGGTCTCCTCGATCGTGATGTTCGCCGTGGGCATGGCCTACTGCTACTTCATCGTGTTCCGCATGGTGTTCCAGTTCATCGCAGGCTTCTCGCCCGACAGCGTGAACTTCGCGCCTGACATCGACTCCTACTTCAGCTTTGTGCTGACGATGTTCGTCGCCTTCGGTCTCACGTTTGAAGTGCCGATCGTCGTGATGGTGCTCAATCACGTCGGGCTCGCCAGCTACGAAAAGCTCGTGAAGGCCCGTCCCTTCGTGATCGTCGGCGCCTTCGTGATCGCCGCCATCTTCACGCCGCCCGACGTGCTCTCGCAGCTGCTTCTCGCTCTTCCGCTCGTGATCCTCTTCCAGGCCGGCATCTGGCTCGTGAAGTTCTTCGGAAAGTCGCAGGACGAGATCGACGGCATGCCCAAGGATGATGAGGACGAGGAGTAAGCTTCCGGCTCATGCATGAAAAAAAGCGCATTCCCAGAGGGATGCGCTTTTTTCTTTGGGCCTTGGATTCGTCAGATCGTGTTGATCGCGGCGGGGCCTGCCTTTTCGCGTTCGCGCGCGTTCTTCGGACGGGCGGTTGGCGTCACGGTCAGCGTGAGGGTCTGCGCGCCTCGCACCACCGTCAGCTCGGCGGGTTCGCCCGGCTTGAGGCGGGCGATGAGCTGCTGGAGGCGGTTGACGCCGAGGATCTCCTCGCCGTTGAGGCTCTTTACGATGTCGAATGCACGAAGGCCCGCCCTGCCTGCGGGGCTCTTGCCGAGCACGTGACTCACCATCACGCCTCGGGTGACGGTGAGACCGAGGTCCATGGCGAATTCACGCGAGAGCTGGCGGGGCACGAAGCCAAGATAGCCGCGTTCAACGGTTTTGCCCTCCATGAGGCTCGGAAGCACGCGGCTGATGATCGAGCTCGGAATCGCAAAACCGATGCCGATGAAGCCGTCCGACTGCTCGGGCGAAAAGATGGCCGTGTTGATGCCGATGAGCTCGCCCTCGGTGTTGACGAGCGCGCCGCCCGAATTGCCCTGGTTGATGGCGGCGTCCGTCTGGATGAAGTCCTCATAGCTGTTGAGGCCGAGCCCGTGGCGCCCAAGGGCCGAAATGATGCCCGAGGTGACCGTCTGGCCGACGTCGAAGGGGTTCCCGATGGCAAGCACGGACTGGCCGACCTTGAGCTTCGAGGTGTCGCCGAGACCGATGAAGGGCAGGCCGCTCTCGCCGGAAATCTTGATGAGGGCAAGGTCGGTTTCGGGGTCGCTGCCTACCAGCACGGCTTCAGCCTGTCCGCTGTCGGGCAGGCCGACATAGAGTCCCTGGATCGAAGCGACGACGTGGTAGTTCGTGAGCACGAAGCCGTCGGACGAGACGAGGACGCCGCTGCCGAGCGTGTTGAAGTCCTCTTCAGGAAGGCTGTTCCAGTTGGTGCCGATCTGCTCGGCACGCTTTCCCGGGGTGGCATGCCGTGCAAAAATAGTGACGACGGCGGGAGCCGCACGTTCGACGGCGCTGCTGAAGTCGGGAATGTGCACGGCCTCCTGTGCAGGCGCGAACGGACGCCAGTCCGTGACGGTGATCAGACCGACCGCAATGCCCGCCGACACGGTGACGGCTTGTGCAAAAATGAGCCACAGCTTGCGGATCATCGAACGGAACCTCCGAGCGGAAGGCTCAGGAACAGCAAATGGGAGTAGATCATTATGCAGACTCAAGCCCTGATTGAACATTTGAACGCTTATCTTAACGCGGCGTCATTCAAAGACTACGCTCCGAACGGCCTTCAGGTCGAGGGAAAGCCCGAAATTCATCGCATCGTGCTTGGCGTCAGCGCAAGCCAGGCGCTCATCGACCATGCCTGCAGCATGGGGGCGGACTGCATTCTCGTGCACCATGGTTGGTTCTGGAAGGGCGAGCGCTCCGAAGTGGTCGGCATGAAGCAGCGCCGCCTCAAGGCGCTCCTGAAGAACGACATCAATCTCATCGCCTATCACCTGCCTCTTGATGCGCATGAGGAGGTCGGCAACAACGCCGAGATCGCGAGGGTGCTCGGACTCGAGATCGAGCAGAGGGCGGGGAGCCTCGAACTTCTTTGCGTGGGCCGCCCGAAGGACGGTTCCGTGCCCGTCGAGGCTTTCGTCGAGCGCGTCGCCGCAGCGTTCGGGGGCATTCGCGTGCGCGTGGGCGAGGCCGGCGCCGAGGTCCGCCGCGTGGGCTGGTGTTCGGGAGCAGCGCAGGACGAGCTCGTCGAGGCCGCCTCTCTCGGCTGCGACGTCTACATCTCGGGCGAGATCTCCGAGCGCACGACCTACGAGGCAAGGGAGAACGGCATCCTCTACCTCGCCTGCGGCCATCACGCGACCGAAACGCTCGGCATCCGCGCCCTCGGCAGGCATATCAAGAACCTGTGGCCCGAACTCGAGATTTTCTGGTTTGATGACGAAAATCCGGTCTGACCTTCCTGCTTGAAATCCGGTTACATTTCTCCTAATGACTAGGGTGACAGTCGAATATAAAGATGCAAAATCAATACAAGTAGAAAAGAGTGGGCGCTTCCGCTAAAATGAAAAATCCAGTGCTCTTCGATTCTCGAAGAGCGCATCGACAGTGTGTTCAAAGGATAAGATCTTATGATGGTGCTTTACTCGGGCATGACCTGCCCGTTCTCTCACAGCTGCCGCTTCGTGCTTTTCGAAAAGGGCTGCGAGTTCGAGATTCAGGATATTGACATGTTCCAGCCGATCGATGTCAGTTCCCTCAATCCTTACGGTGAAGTGCCGATCCTTCGCGAACGTGAGCTGACGCTTTACCAGGCCGAAGTGATCAACATGTACATCGACGACCGCTTCCCGCATCCGCAGCTGATGCCGCCTGATCCGATGCACCGCGCCCGCGCCCGTCTCTTCCTCTACATTCTCAACCGCGAGATATTCTCCCAGGTCCGCATTCTTGAGAACCGTACTCTGAGCGAAGAGATGCACGACAATGCCCGCCACAAGCTGCACGACCAGCTTTCCGTCATCGGCAGCCGTCTGACGAACGGCATGTACCTGCTTGGCGAAGAGTTCTCGTTGCTCGACATCATGCTCGCTCCGGTGCTCTGGCGCCTGTCCCACTACGGCATCGAGCTGCCGCGCAGCGCCGCGCCGCTGATGACCTACGGCGAACGCCTCTTCTCGCGCCCTGCCTTCATCGACTCGATGACGCCGTCCGAGCGCGTGATGCGCCGCTGATCGGCTGAGGCAGTGCCGGGAGGCAAAGGCTCCCGGCGCGCCCCGATTCTCAGGGGAACGGCCGCCGGCCCCTAGTGCCGCCGGCCGTTTTGCTTTGATCTCGCACTTCTTTTTGGAGGCATCCTTCAAATGACCACTCAGACGACGGAACCGAGGCCGATGAAGCCGTATCTGATCAATGCGGTTCTCGACTACTGCCGCGATACGGGTACGACGCCCTACGTCATGGTGGCGGTGGATCATGCCTGCCGCGTACCGCAGGAATACGTGCGCGACGGCCGCATCATCTTCGACCTCACGGACGAGGCCGTGAACAGGCTTGCCATTTCGGACACCGAGCTCACCTTTCAGGCCCGCTTCGGTGAGAACAACGAGATCTTCGACGTGCTTGTGCCGCTCAACCGCATCATCGCCGTGACGCCTCTCGAGTGCCAGCAGTTCGCCCTTCATTTCGAAGTGACGGAGACGCCCGTCGAGGAGCCCGAGGAGGCGCCTGCACAGCCCGCCCCCGGCGTTCGCCGCCCGATGCGCGTAAAGTGATGCTCGGAAAGCAGGAAATGCTATAATCAAATGCTTTTCAAGCCTCTTTAGCTCAGTTGGTAGAGCAACCGCCTTGTAAGCGGTAGGTCATCTGTTCGAGTCAGATAAGGGGCACCAAACACTAGACCCGTACCGTTCGCCACGGTGCGGGTTTTTCTTTTGCCACAAGGGTTTTCGAGCTTTTCTCGCTGTTTACTCGTTCGCCCGCGTTCGCGCTTGACCTGTAAAGACCGATGCATTACCGTACCAAACATCGTACCAAACACGTTTGCCGGACAAAGCACCGTACCAAACGCGACTACTCCCGAAACTTGGTACGGATTCTTCAAGAGGTTGAGCAATGGCACGAGTCGTAAAGGCGCTTGGCGTCAAAGAGGTGGAGAGACTTTCAAAGATACCCGGCGTGCACGCTGTCGGCGGCGTCCCGGGCCTCGCTCTGAGAGTGTGGGCGAGTGCAGCGGGCTCCGGGTGCGCGTGGATTCTTCGCACTGAGTGCAAAGGCAAGGAAACAAAGGTGACTGTTGGCACCTATCCGGAGATGGGGTTGCACGCGGCGCGGGCGAAGGCGGCGGAGTTTAAAGCTAGTTTGCTCGCCGGGGTCAATCCTGTGAAGGAAGCGAGGGCGAAGGTAAAGGCTGAGAAGAAAGCGGAGGAGGTTGCGCGCCTTCAGGCGTTAACAGTCGGGGACGTGCTAGATGAATGGCTTGCCTACAAAGTAGAACACGGCACATGGGGCAAGGGTATCCATGAGAAAGCCGAGGCCGTTGCTCATAAGGAAGGAAGGCGCATCAGGCAAAGTGCCGCCTTACTGCTGGGCGTGCCGGTGGCCTCGTGTGAACCTGAGGATGTAGTGAAGGCAATTGAGCCGATATGGTGCTCCAAACGTGCTACGTGTGAAACAGTCTGTTCGCACCTTCGCGGCCTTTTTCATTGGGCAATGACCGTGAAGAAATGCCGCCCGCGCGGGATCAATCCGGCGGATAGCCAATGGCTTACACCGCTGCTCCCTGCTGAGAACAAACGAAAACAGGAGGAGCATTTTCCGGCGCTTGATCCCGAACAACTCCCGCAGCTAATCAAGGCGCTCATGGCGCTGGGGAGCACGTCGGCTTTGTGTACCGCGTTTGCTATCTTGACCTGCACGCGCTCCAATAATGTCCGTTCTATGCGCTGGGATCAAATCTCGGAGGACGGGCAGTTGTGGAGCATTGACGCAATCGACATGAAGGTGACGGCGAACGGTCAACACCTAATCCCGCTCAGTGCCGAGGCGCAAAGAATCATCCAGCACCAAAGGGAGTTTTCTCTTTGTTTGGATTCTCCCTATGTGTTCGGCTCCTATCGCAACAATGGGGCACCATTGAGCAACATGACGATGAACGTTTTGATCCAACGGCTTCACTCCAAAGAGGTAGCGGAAGGCCGAGAGGGGTGGATTGATCGCAAGCAAACAAAGGACAAAGGGAAGCCCGTCATTGCTGTGCAGCACGCCATAAGCCGGGCCACATTCGAGACGTGGGCGCATGGTACGCGACAGGATGAACGCGCCGTGGCGTTGATCTTGCATCATGACGTTGATCCCCGGCTGAAAAGCGCCTACGACAGGTCAGAGGATTTGCCTCACAAAAGGAAGGTGCTAGATGCGTGGGGGAAGTTTTGTTTCTCCGAATGCGAGAACGGTTGAGGATTGAGCGGGGACGCGCTCCCGGCTAGCTCCTACGGTATGGCCCTGCGCTTCGGCGTGGGGCTTTTTGTTGCCGGTGGTTTGAGCCGAGGCCGGAAGTGCGCGAAAAGACGGTTTATTTTGGCCTTTTCGGTTGGTGACACTGTGGGACAGGGAAATACGGGGAGCGGGTTCGGTTTAGGTGCGGTTTAGGAGTGGTTTAGGATGGTTGGAGAAGTAATAAATAATAAGAGAGAGAATAACCAATACATATCTATACCTAGGAAGTCTTAACCTATTGCCCATGAGCACGCCTCCCGGCTAGTCTTTCTTGCTCATGCGGCCGGATTGCGTGAAGGGGGGAGCATGGAAAAGCGAAAGACAGGTGCGGGGAGCCGCTGGGCGAAGGGGCGACGCCGGGAGCTTGAGAAAGGGCCCTCCCTGTCGGCGTGGTTGCGTTGCTATGCGCAGGATGAGCAAACGGCCGAGGAGGCAGTGAGACGCGCCCGGGAAGCGCGAGAGGGCCCGCAGGAAGGGCAGGCAGTGCATGCGGTCGGGCAGAGAAAATGAACAATTTGAGCAGGCCATAAAAAAGGGCAGCGCTTGAGAAAGGCGGGAGGCTTGACCGTGCGGACAATCAGGATGATGGCAGCAGTGAACGATGCGGGCAGGGTAATCGGCGAGGATCACGTGAATGCGCGGTACCTTGATTCGGATGTCGCCAATGTCATAGAACTGCGGCGGCAGGGCTACACATATCGGGAGATTAGCCGGATGATGGACATGCCCATAAGGACGCTCCGGGATTACCTCTCGGGCCGTCGGCGGTGTCAGTCTGTCGCCGGTTGGAAGGCCGTCAGTAGGGATGCATGAGGGGCGCATTTGAAAAGAGACCCTTTGACGTTGCGGGTTATTGAAAAATATTTAGCTTGAGAAGGCGCCTCACGCCCGGCGGGCTTGCGTTCGAGCCGTCATTGATGGTGCCGGTCATGGTTGAGCCTGAGCATGGCGCCCTATGCCGGTCAAAAGGCGCTGCAGCCTTACGGTCGCAACGGTTTGAGGATGGCGCCTAAAGGGCGTCAATGCCGGATAGACATACGGGGGTAGGGACCCTTGAAAGTGAAAATCCAACGGTTTTCTAGACCGCGCCTCCAGCTCAATTTTTACGCGTGCATTTCGTGGAGTTTTTGGCGCTTGCTCCGAAGGGTGTGGGCGTTGTGGCGCAATGGGTTTGCACGTCGTGAAGGTGGTGCCGTTGTTGAGGAAAGGGCGCATTGCTTCGCGCGCGCACGCGCACGCGCGAGACGTACGGAAAACCCCACTTCCTGACTTTTGCGCAAATTTGAGCGAAAGCGTTTTAGGGGGAATGGTGCGGGTAGCCTGAGGCCGAGGTACTGGGAAGGGGCTTCCGATACTGCGGGTCTGGCGAGCCCCGCTATCGGCCTAGTTGCACCGATGAAAAGGGTGTTAATTAACACTTCAGTTTACAGACACGTAAACGGAGGGGGCGTTGCTTTCCATTGCAATGCAGAGGGATGCGGTGCCTGCGTGGTGTAAACATTCTTAGATTGCTTGCACCCCTACTTTGCATGCAATCCGTGTCCACGCGCGCGCGAGACGTTCCGAAAACCTCCCTCACGGCTTGAGGCTCAAGGGCTTGAGGCTGATTGTGCAGCCGATGGAAAGATAAAAAATGATAAGGCCCGAGGGCGTTTCGCAGGCCATTAGACCGCGCCGGTGGAGGATGAGCCCCGAGCGAACTCCGAGCGTTGCTATGGCCTTCCATGCTGAGAATGAGGCGAATGCCCCGACGGCTAGTTGAGAAGTCCGGCATCGTGCTGGTGCGCAGGATGTAGAAAAATGTTGAGCCCTTGATGCCTTCCGCTTCGCTAGAGGCGTTATTTCTAACGCTTTCGGCTGGTAGGTACTTCGGTGCCGTTGACTGTGGCGTGAGGCGAAAGGCCCGGGCATCGGCTGGTTGCTGAGTTTTTTCCGAGGCCGTTTCGTTTCCTGAGTGCGCTGCCTGCGGCCTCTCGGCGGGGTTTGCAACGGCCCAAGGTACTGGGAAGCCAAATCCCCAAGGAGCGGGGCTAGCGAGGCCCCGAGGCCGTCTAGATGCAGGTCGTGCGATTGTGGTCTGACCGGTGGGGTGCCCGACTTTTGTGCCCAATCCGCGCGCGTGAGGGTAGTGCGAATTGATCTGCATGGAACGCCCTCGGAATGTCTTTGCTATGCTGTAGGGATGAGTGACGCTCTGCTGGGAGTAGCTATCCGGCAGGCCGCTAAACAATCGTCCCGCTTGGCGGCGGCGTCACTCTCCTACACATTGAAAGCGGGCGAAGGGGCGAACGATGCTAGATCTATCCGGGCCGGATGTCTGGCCGAGCACGATTGCAAAGGTCGGGGAGTGGTCACGGCAACCATGCGTCCGAGAAGGCTTCCTGACCTTGTTTGATGCGGCTTGCCTGATGGCTGCAGAAGGCTATGGCGGCATATTTGAAACATGCTCTAAAGCTACTCAAAACGAAATCCTTGGACTTAATGAGGCCTTAGAGCGGTCTGTTGATGACCGAAGGGCACTAGAGGGGTACTTGCCGGTAAATCGGTTTGTTAATGGCGAGTATCAGGATGTTTATCCGCTGATTGCCTTCAAGTATTGGGCGGAGCGCACGGGATACGGTGACGGCCGATATTTTGCGAAGGCCGAAGGCCCCGGCGTTGAGGTTGCTGGCAGTGATGAGCCGGAGGCCGTAGGCGGGAATATGTTTCAGTACCGGGGGAACCGTGCCATTGATATTGACCGGAATACCCCTCGATATGCCTTGTGTTCAAAACGCAAGAGCATGACGGTTTACGAATTCGCGTGCCTCTATTGCGGGATTGATCCGAAGGCAGATATACCGAAAAGCGTTCGCAACGACTACATTGAGCCGTTGATTGCCTTGATGGCTGAACATATGGAGCTAGAAGATGACATACCGTTCTGACGCCTTCTATATGGGTTCATTCATGGGCCGGCATTGCCTTAACGGGGATAACGAACGCATTGAATCACTCGAATTCCCGGTGGAGGCTTTCAAGGATTTTCTAAGGGCTGAGGGCCTTCCGATGCCGGACTTTTGGCAGACAAAAACAGGAAGCACCGACGGGCATATCAAGCCGGACCCGGCAGTCTGCCCGGTGACGGCAGCGCCTTCGCTTCCGAATGAATGCCGGGAGGTTGAGCCTCCAAAGACGGCCCCGGCCGCAGCGCCTTCCGTAGCTCCCTGCGTTGAGGGGGCCGGCGTCGATCTCTCCGAAGGCCCTAAAGGGGGTACCCTGCCCGATGACTACGAGATAGCCAACGGCGTCACAGTGGGACATATTCGGGCATTGTTCGATCAAAGCCGGGAGCGCTATAGCCCGGAGCTTGCGGCGGCGGTGTGGGCGTGGGCGTCTTTCGAGGATTGCCGGGACGTGGCGGCGGGATGCACGGTAAAGGAAGAAATCAAAAACGGCCGCCTTTCTGACTGGGAAGGACCCGAATTTTCTTTAGCGGCCCGCGATAGGATTGCCACTATTGTCAATTGGAACAAGACTCCGGCAAAACATTAGAGGCCATAAGGCACCCCCTTTAAAAAGGCGGGTGCCTTTTTTATTGGAAAAGGTAGCTCCCTTCCCTGATAGTCCAAAAGGTGGGAGCGGTCTATTTTTTTCGGTAGCTACTCCATAGAGTTGACTTCGTGGACGGCGCAGGGTTGCGCGGTTCGAAACGCTCTAAGGAGTCAAAACAATGACAAAGAAAAAGCCTACTGAAAACGAGGTTAACGGCCTTGACCAAGGTCGACCGGCGCAGCATTCGGAGAAGGCGGGATTTCCCTTCTTTTACCTCCGGCTTCGCATGGTTTGCGAAATCACCGGTCTTTCCAAAACGACGGTCTACGAATACTCCCGCAATGATCCGGACTTTCCTAAGCCCGTGAAGCTGGGTGCGACTTGCACGGCATGGCGCTCCGATGAGCTGGCCGAGTGGATGGATTCCCGTCCGCGTGCTCTGATGGAGGGCATGGCATGAGTGAGTGCAAATACCCGGTCTCCCTCTCCGATGTGGCGCACGCTCATAAGCTGTCGCCGTCGGTGCTGCGTAAATCCTTCTCTCGCTTCCTTGAGGTCATGCCTGATGCTGAGGATCATGCCGAGCTGGTTGAGGAGACTACCCGAGGCGGCTTCGGCGGGCGCTGCCTGACCTATCGCGTGGACTCTGTGGCGCTGGCCGCGTTCATGTATTGGCGTGAGCATCGTGGCCGCTGTCTCTTATACACATCTGACGCTGCCGACGACTTAATAG
>ENA-OWXD01000330-OWXD01000330.1-human-gut-metagenome-genome-assembly--contig:-NODE-330-length-15805-cov-51.6437_pt1 | contig 15805 bp, 10 predicted proteins | sample MGYA00249244_ERZ652055 | MGnify/ENA primary metagenome ERZ652055 (study PRJEB26925, sample SAMN05827059) | human gut metagenome | biome: ENVO:2100002; feature: ENVO:00000062; material: ENVO:00002003...
CTCTAGTATTACGGCCGATGGCCTGTCGTTTTCGCTCATTCCCCGCTTGAACGCCGCCGGCCGCATGGCCGATCCCAAGCTGGCGCTCGACCTGCTGCTTGCCCGCGATCCCATCGAGGCAAGCGCGCTGGCGGCCGAGCTCGAGGAGATTAACCGTCAGCGTCGCGAGATCGAGGCGGAGCTCACGCGCGATGCCATGGCAAAGGTCGAGGAGACCTATGATGGCGGTCGCGCAATCGTCGTGGGTGGCGAGGGCTGGCACGAGGGCGTCAAGGGTATCGTAGCGAGCCGCCTGACCAACCGTTATCACGTGCCGGCGCTGCTGTTCTCGATCGAAGACGGTATCGCTCGCGGTTCGGGTCGCTCGGTGGGCAAGGTCAACCTGTTCGACGCTGTCGAGCGCTGCTCGGATCTGCTGATTCGTCGCGGCGGGCATGCGGGTGCGGTGGGCGTGACCATCGAGGCGTCCAAGCTCGACGAGTTCCGCCGTCGCCTTTCCGCCGTGCTGTCCGAGCTTCCCGCCGAGGACTTTGAGGACACCGACGAGGTTGCCGCCACCGTTGACCTCTCCGAGCTAAATATCGAGACCATCGAGCAAATCTCCCGTCTTGAGCCGTTTGGCCAGGGCAACAAGGTGCCGCTGTTGGCGGCCGAGGGCGTGACAATGTGCGATCGCGCCGTGGTGGGCAAAACCGGCGAGCACATGCGCTTCGTGGCGACCGATGGCGCTGCGAGTGTGCCGGCCATTATGTTCCGCGTGCCGCAGATCGATAAGCTCATCAATTGCGATAGCGCCGTCGACCTGGTGTTCGAGGCAGTGGCCGAGCATTGGCAGGGACGTGTGAAGCCCAAGCTCATGATCAAAGATGTCTTGGTGCGCGATACCGCGGCGCCCAATATCGACGATCCGGCATGTGAGCTTCGCCGCGGCGTGCAGCCGGCGGATTCTGGCCTGCGTCTGGAGTCGCGTAAACGCGAGACGCTCGCCCAGCTTTCTTATACCGAGCTCACGCGCTCGCTTATCCATAGCTTTATCGGCTCGAACCAGCCACATCGCGCGCAGGTCGAGGCACTCGACGCCCTCGCCGACCACCAGAGCGTTTTGGCTGTTATGGGGACGGGGCGTGGCAAGTCGCTCATCTTCCATGTGCACGCCGCGCGCGAGGCGGTCCTTCGTGGGCGTGCGAGCATCTTTGTCTATCCGCTGCGTGCGCTCGTTGCTGACCAGGCCTATCACCTCTCGTCGACGATGGCTGCGCTCGGCATTGGCGTGGGCGTGTTGACCGGCGAGACCGTGGAGGCGGCGCGCGATGACGTGTTTGCCGGCTTGGCTTCGGGCCGCACCGGCATCGTGCTCACGACGCCTGAGTTCCTGTCTATTCACCGTGATCGCTTTGCGCGCTCGGGGCGTATCGGGTTTGTCGTTATCGATGAGGCGCATCATGCCGGTCTTGCCAAGGGCGGCGACCGCAGTGCCTATCTCGACATGCCCGATATCCTCAAGGCCCTGGGTGACCCGGTCGTTCTGGCCGCGACTGCCACCGCAACGGCTCCGGTTGTGGCCGAGCTCGCCCGCGTGCTACCGATTACCCGTACAGTGGTCGACGAGACGGTGCGCGAGAACTTGCGGCTCGAGGATGACCGGGACCTTGCGAGCCGCGAGAACCGCCTGGTGTCAATCGTGGCTACGGGGGAGAAGACCGTCATCTACGTCAACTCGCGCGACCAGTCCGTGGCGCTTGCTAAGACGCTGCGCAAGCGGGTACCCGATTGCGCGACCCGCATCGCATTCTATAACGCGGGGCTTGCGCGCTCCGATCGTCGCCGCGTGGAGGAAGCGTTTCGTGACGGAAGCCTCAGTTGCATCGTTTCGACCTCTGCCTTTGGTGAGGGCGTGAACCTGCCCGATATCCGCCATGTCGTGCTCTATCACATGCCGTTTGGCAGCATTGAGTTCAACCAGATGAGCGGACGCGCCGGTCGCGACGGGCAACCTGCCGTGATTCACCTGCTCTATTCGTCGCGTGACGCTCGCATTAACGAGCGCCTGCTCGACTGCTACGCGCCCGAGCGCGACGAGCTCGTCACGCTCTATCGCGCGCTGCAGACTATGTGGCGCTCCAACCGCGGCAAGACCGGAGCCGACTCATTTAGTGCGAGCGATATCGACATCGCGCAGATGTGCCTTGCCATCGATGCCCGCACGCCGGTTGACGAGCGCTCGGTGGCAAGCGGTCTGGGAATCTTCGAAGAGCTTGGCTTCTGTCGCGTTTCGGGGTTTGATGACACCCGTCGCATTGCGATGGCCGAAAACCCCGGCCGTGTGCAATTGAGCAGGTCAATCCGCTATTTGGAGGGCTTGCGCTCGCGCATGGAGTTCTCGGCTTTCCGGAGTTGGGCGCTTGATTCGTGCGCTTCTGATATGCTAGCCAAAGTTAACCGCCCGATCGTACCGCGGGCCTAGGGGAAGGGGACCTCGATGGATGCCGCAGCCCGTACCGCCCATGATTCCACCCTCCAACCGTTCTCGGAGATGGAGCACTATAAGCATGCCGATGAGCTGCCGCCCGAGATTATGGCGGACAGCTACGACAAGCTGGAGCGCCTGTGCCTCAAATATATGAATGAGGACGACTTCTCCAAGGTGGAGCAGGCCTATTGCTTTGCTGCCGAGAAGCACTGCAACCAAAAGCGCCGTTCGGGTGAGATGTACATCAACCATCCCGTCGAGGTGGCCATCATTTTGGCCGATCTCAAGATGGACTGCGATGTGGTGTGCGCCGCGCTGCTGCACGATACCGTCGAGGATACCGAGACCTCGCTCGCCGATGTGTCCGGCCTGTTTGGCGATACGGTTGCCGAGCTCGTCGATGGCGTGACCAAGCTCACCAACATCGAAGTCGATAGCATGGACGAGAAGCAGGCGCTTACGCTGCGCAAGATGTTCCTCGCCATGTCCAAGGACATCCGCGTCATTATCGTCAAACTTGCCGACCGTCTGCACAACATGCGCACCCTTGCAGCCCTGCGTGAGGACCGTCGCCTGTTTAAGGCTCGCGAGACCATGGACGTGTATGCGCCCCTGGCCGACCGTCTGGGCATGAGCTCTATTAAGTGGGAGCTCGAGGACCTGTCCTTCTTCTACCTTGAGCCCGACGCCTACCAGCGCATCGCGCGCATGGTGGCGGAGTCTCGTGAGGTCCGTGAGCGCTATCTGGCCGAGACCATCAAGACGCTCACCGACGAGCTCAACCGCATCGGCCTGGAGGGCTTCCAGATCAATGGCCGCTCCAAGCACTATTGGTCCATCTACCAAAAGATGAAGCGCAAGGGCAAGGAGTTCTCCGAGATCTACGACCTGGTGGCACTGCGCGTCATCACGCATTCGGTGCGCGATTGCTACTCCACGCTCGGCGCGGTGCATACACTGTGGCACCCCATGCCCGGTCGCTTTAAAGACTATATCGCCATGCCCAAGGTTAATAACTACCAGTCGCTCCACACGACGGTTATCGGCCCCACGGCCCGCCCGCTCGAGATTCAGATTCGAACCTATGAGATGCATGAGCAGGCCGAGTACGGCATTGCCGCCCACTGGCTCTATAAGAAGTCGGGCGGATCGTCTGCGTCTAAGACCAATGATGCCCAGCGTCTGGACGACCAGATTAACTGGCTCAAACATTCGCTCGATTGGGCAGCGTCTGATGAGATTACGGACGCCAAGGAATACCTGCACTCGCTGAAGGTTGATCTGTTCGATCAGGAGATCTTTGTCTTTACACCCAAGGGCGAGGTCATGGCGCTTCGTGCCGGCTCCACGCCGCTCGACTTTGCCTACGCCGTTCACACCGAGGTGGGCAACCACTGCGTCGGCGCTAAGATCAACGGTGCGGTGGCCCCGCTCACGCACGAAATCAAGACGGGCGACCGCGTTGAAATCCTGACCAACAAGAGTTCCAAGCCGTCGCGTGATTGGCTCAAGATCGTTAAGACTCCTTCGGCCAAGTCAAAGATTCGCCGTTATTTCGCCGCCGCGACCAAAGACGATGACGCTGCTGCCGGCCGCGATATACTGGCCAAGGACCTGCGCAAGCGCGGGTATGGCATCTCTACGCCGCGATCCACGCGTGCGCTCAACGCCGTGGCGGAGCAGTTTAACTACAAGCAGCTTGAGGACCTGTTTGCCGCCGTCGGCGCCGGCAAGGTTGCCCCGCGCGCTGTGGGTAACAAGGTCGAGCAAATCTTGGACCCCAAGCCCGAGGAACAGGTCACCAAGGCCGAGGCTATCGCCGAGGTCGTGAAACAGCCGGCCCGCGGCTCCAACCGCAAGCCGCAAAAGCGTGGCAAGAGCGCCAGCAACGGCATTATCGTCAAGGGCGAGAGCAACAGCGGACTGCTGGTCCGTCTGGCGCATTGCTGTAATCCGGTGACGGGCGACGATATCGTCGGCTTCATCACGCGCGGTCGTGGCGTTTCGGTGCATCGCGCCAACTGCCCCAACGTCAAGGGTCTTATGGAGCATCCCGAGCGCATGATCGAAGTGGAGTGGGACGGCGCTGCCGACACCCTCTTCCAGGTCGAGATCGTGGTCGAGTGCCTGGACCGCATGGGCCTGCTCAAGGATGTCACCATTGCCATTGGCGATGCGGGCGGCAATATCCTTTCTGCCGCCACGTCGACCAACCGCGAGGGTATTGCAACCCTACGCTTTATGGTCGAGATCTCGGACGCGAGTGGGCTGGATCCGCTGCTAGCCTCCATCAGCAGCGTTGACTCGGTCTACGACGCGCGCCGCCTGATGCCCGGCGAGGGTGGAGCCCAGCTTAAGCGCCGCGTTTAGTCGCGACGAACGTGCCACATTATCGATATTCGCTACACTCGAGGCATCGTTTGATGCCTCGAGTTCTATAGAGAGGAGAGGGACATGAGTGGTGTGTCCTTGGATGTAACTCCCAAGGGATCGGTCGAGATCGAGACGCTCGTAAACGGTCCCATTCAGACCAATAGCTATGCTGTTATTTCGGACAATGAGTGTGTGATTATCGACCCCGCATGGGAAGGCGAGCGCTTGGTAGAGCATATTCGAGCCAAGCATCCCGGCGTACGCATGCTTGGCGCCGTATGCACTCATGGCCATGCCGATCATGTTGGTGGTGTTGCCGGCGTGCGAACCACCGTTGGCGAGGGCTGTCAGTATGAGCTGTGTGCTAAGGATGTGGCGGTGCCGCATGCGAACATCGAGGAACAGCGAGCTATGTGGGGCATTGAGACGCCCGACCCTGGGGAGCCGACGCGCCTGCTCGCCCAGGGCGATGCTCTCGAGGTGGGCGATATCTGCCTGCAGGTGATCGAGACACCAGGGCATACGCCGGGCGGGATCGTCTTGTTTGCTGCCACCGAGCAGGGGAACATCGCCTTTGTGGGCGACACCCTGTTTCCGGGTGGGCACGGCCGCACCGATCTTTCCGGCGGAGACGAGGCGGCGATTCTGCGCTCGCTCTCCAAGCTCGCCCGGCTTCTTCCGCCCGACACCGTTTGCTTAACCGGCCATGGCGATTCGACCACCATGGCACGCGAGCTCATGCAGAACACTTTCATGCAGGTGTAGCTTTATAGTCAGCTTCTAAAGCACGAGAAGCGTCTAAACGTCAAGCTATTTTTCCCCAACGGGTCGATTCCGTAGGGCAAACGGTCAAAAAAAGTCTGTTTGGACGATATTCGTGAACAAACGAACGTTTATGCTCGGGTACGCCGTGGTAAAATCTCAGGCGTTATCGGAGCAACCTTACAGGAGGTTTCTTTTATGCTCGTCAACGCAGCAGACATGCTCAAGAAGGCCGAGGCCGGCAAGTACGCTCTCGGTGCCTTCAACACCAACAACCTCGAGTGGACCCTGGCTATTCTCCAGGCCGCCGAGGAGGCCAAGTCTCCGCTGATCCTTCAGTGCACCGCTGGTGCCGCTAAGTGGATGGGCGGTTTCAAGGTCTGCGCCGACATGGTCAAGGCTGCCGTCGAGGCCACGGGCGTTACCGTTCCCGTCGCCCTTCACCTCGATCACGGTTCTTACGAGGACTGCTTCAAGTGCATCGAGGCCGGCTTCACGTCCATCATGTATGACGGCTCTCACGAGGAGACCTTCCAGCTTAACCTCGACCGCACCAAGGAGCTCGTTGAGCTTGCCCACTCCAAGGGCATGTCCATCGAGGCCGAGGTCGGCGGCATCGGCGGCACCGAGGACGGCGTGACCTCCAACGGCGAGCTCGCTGACCCCGCTGAGTGCAAGCAGATTGCTGACCTGGGCGTCGACTTCCTCGCCTGCGGCATCGGCAACATCCACGGCGTGTATCCCGCCGACTGGGCTGGCCTTTCCTTCGAGCGTCTGGGCGAGATCAAGGCTCAGACCGGCGACCTGCCCCTCGTTCTGCACGGTGGTACCGGCATCCCCGAGGATCAGATCAAGAAGGCCATCTCCCTGGGCATCTCCAAGATCAACGTCAACACCGACCTGCAGCTCGTCTTCGCCAAGGGCGTCCGCGAGTACATCGAGGCTGGCAAGGATCAGCAGGGCAAGGGCTTTGACCCCCGCAAGCTCCTCAAGCCTGGTCGCGACAACATCGTTGCTCGCACCAAGGAGCTCATGGAGGAGTTTGGCTCCGTCAACAAGGCGTAAGCGTCGCTAAACTTCCCGCCGGAAGCCCCGTCCCCCTACACTGTTTCCTTTGCGCTCACCTGGCTTCGCCAGAAGTCGCGCCAAGGAAACAGTTCCGGGGGATGGGGCTTCCTTTGTTTAACGCCGCAGGGTTACTGGGCTGAATTTATTTATTGACTACCGTTCGGCGGCGTTGATGGCTCCCTTGTTGGGGCTTTCTTTTTATCTCGCTACAATGGGCTTCAAGCGTTCTAGTGACTTGGAGTTTTGGTATGGCTGTTATTGATGTGCTGCCTTCGGATGGGAAGGTTATTGGCGAGGGTCCTGTTGGTTGCTCTGTTGATGTTTGCTGTGATGACTTTCGTCATCTCGATATTGGACTGCCGCCTGAGATTCTTCGTCTCAAGGATGCCGGGTATTTGACGCAGGCTGTTGCTGCTTGCGATCGCCTTCTGGAGCAGAACCCTGAGCCTTCGCTGGCTGCTTGTGTTCGTGCCGAGCGGTATCGCATGCTCGAGACGCCGCTTCATTTTTCGGTGTCGCGCGATCAGGCTATTGCGATGATTCGCGAGGAGTGGCCAGAGTTTACCGAAGAGCAGCTTGACGACCTGATCAATCGTAAGCGTATTGACTGGCGCTTTATCGATGGCGAGCTGTTCGTTCTCGACAACTTCCTCGATTCGCTTCGCGTGTACCCCAAGGAGGTTCCGGGCCTGCGTCCCGATTCTGCGGACGGCATCGCGCTGCGTAACCAGATGCTCAGGGAGATGGAGTCGCAAAACGGGTTGGCTCGCGTCATCACGCTTAAGGCATCCGTGTCTGTCCCTGGAGCTCTGGAGGGAGAGGCTGTTCGCGCGTGGCTACCCGTTGCTGCCGCCTGTCGTCAACAGTCTCAAATCGAGGTTCTCGATATGACGTCGGGGGGTACCGTTGCCCCTGAAAACGTTTCGGCTCGCGCTGCCTCTTGGACATCTTCGACTGAACATTCATTCTCGGTGACCTATCGCTATCACGTCGATGCCGCCTATTGCGATATCTATGGTGGCGCGCTCCCATCGCATCCCTGTATGGACGCGCCACTGCCCGAGGACACCTCCGAGGACCGTCCGCACATTGCGTTCACGCCGTACATGCGACAGTTGACGGAGCGTGTTATTGACGGTCTCGAGAATCCGCTCGATCGCGCTCGTGCTATCTATGATTACCTGACACAGCATATTGACTATCGCTATCAGCCACCGTACCTGCTTTTGGGCTCCATCGCCGATGACTGTGCACACTCGCTCCGCGGCGATTGCGGCGTTATGGCGCTCACGTTTATCACCATGTGCCGCATCGCGGGCGTGCCCGCCCGCTGGCAGAGTGGCCTGTATGTTGCGCCTGATTCGGTGGGGCCGCACGACTGGGCAGAGTTCTATACGCCGCAAACCGGGTGGCTCAACGCCGACGTGTCATTTGGATCTTCTGCTCGCAGGATGGGCGAGGAGTGGCGCCGCCGTCACTACTTTGGCAATCTCGATCCGTGGCGTATGGTGGCCAACAATCGATTCCAGGCTGAGTTTGTGCCTGCTTTCGACGGCATGCGTGAGGACCCCTATGACAACCAGATGGGCGAGGCCTCGGTTGACGGACGTGGATGTCGTAAGCGGGAGATGTTGCGCAAGGTTGAGCTTATCAAAATGCTCGAAGTTCCATTTTCGGACTAATCAACAGAAAGCTGTGATAAACTAACTCACGCATTACGTGCCCGAGTGGCGGAATTGGCAGACGCTGTGGACTCAAAATCCACCGTTGGCAACAACGTGCGAGTTCGAGTCTCGCCTCGGGCACCATACATGCAAGTGAGCGTTCAAGGGGGTCAAGGCCCCCTTTTTCGTGCCGAACTCGCGTGAGCGCGCGGAGCGTTAAGCAAACAGGCCTGTGGCCTGTTTGTAGCGGAGCGTGGCGAGGGCGCCATGCGCCCGAAGCCCGGGGCTTCGCGAAGCGAAGGCCCTTCGAGTCTCGCCTCGGGCACCATACATGCACCTGCGCTTCAAGGGGGTCAAGGCCCCCTTTTTCGTGTACGTAATGTGATAGCGCGTTGTACGTGTTATTATTCGCAAGGCGTTGTTCCCGCAATGCCCTAAAGAGGAACCCGAGGGCTCCCACCTTTTGGCGCCAATGAGCAGCTGACTGGTCATACAACCTAGATTCCCTTCCTCATACCGAGGATGTCTATGTGTACGACCTGGTTGCTGAAAAGCGCCGGGTTATTTTTTTATGAATGGAGGTAGGGAAAATAGCTAAGTCTGATGACACCCGCATCAACGACGAGATCACTGCATCTTCGTGCCGTTTGATTGGCGTCGATGGCTCTCAGCTCGGCCTGTTCGCCATCCGCGATGCCCAGCGCGTTGCTGACGATCAGGGTCTCGACCTGGTCGAGATCGCTCCCAACGCGGAGCCGCCGGTCTGCAAGGTCATGGACTACGGTAAGTTCAAGTACCAGCAGGCCATGAAGGCTAAGGCCGCTCGTAAGAACCAGTCCAAGGTCGAGGTCAAGGAAATGAAGTTCCGACCCAAGATCGACGTTGGCGATTACGAGACCAAGAAGGGCCACGTTCTGCGTTTCCTCAAGAAGGGCGCACGCGTTAAGATTACCATCATGTTCCGCGGCCGTGAGATGGCTCACCCGGAGCAGGGTCTTAACGTTCTCGAGCGTCTCGCCGAGGATCTCAAGCCTTACGCTACGGTCGAGTCCAAGCCTAAGATGGAAGGCCGTAACATGCTTATGCTGCTCGCCCCGATTAAGGGCGCCTTCGATGAGGATAAAGCGGCAAGCGATACCAAGTAACTAGTGTTCTGTAACCGATTAAGGAGTATTTCATGCCTAAGATGAAGTCCCACAGCGGCACCAAGAAGCGTTTCCGCAAGACTGGTACCGGCAAGCTTATGCGCGCCAAGGCTTTCAAGAGCCACATCCTGAGCAAGAAGTCCACCAAGCGTAAGCGTGGCTTCCGTCAGGAGACCGAGATCGCCGCTGCCGACCGCAAGGTCATCAAGTCGCGTCTCGCCTAAGTTCGCGTTCCCGTTTTTCGTTTTACCGTCTAGGAGTTGATAGAACATGGCACGTATTAAGCGCGCTGTTGCCGCCAAGAAGAAGCGCCGTACCGTTATGCACCGTGCGAAGGGTTACTACGGTGCCGCTTCGCGTACTTACAAGCATGCTAAAGAGCAGGTCCAGCACTCCCTGCAGTATCAGTATCGTGATCGCCGCAACAAGAAGCGCGAGATCCGCTCTCTCTGGATCACCCGCATCAACGCTGCCGCTCGCCTGAACGACATCTCTTACTCTCAGTTCATGCACGGCCTGAAGGTTGCCGGCATCGAGCTCGACCGTAAGGTCCTGGCTCAGATGGCTTACGAGGACATCGAGTCCTTCAACGAGCTGGCTGCCATTGCCAAGAAGGCTCTCGAGGCCTAATAGATTCTGTTGAATCGCTAGGGGAGTGTCGCACTGTGCGCGGCACTCCCTCTTTTTATCTAGAGCGCTGGTTTATATAGCAAAAGCGCGGGTAGATATACACTTACAGGTGACCGATCTTTATATATCTCTTAACCGAAGGGTCATCATCTGATACGCGCAGTATTTCTGCACCAGCCTTTCTATTACTTATATAGGAAGCGATAAGTTGTGTAGGACTTGTGAAGAGTGGAATTGACGTCCCACATCGCTTCGCGGTCTGGCAATATATCTCCTTGCCGCGCGGCCCGGTCGAACCGGATGAGCCGCAAGGCGTGCACCTTGAGAACCGGATACTGCGAGGATGGACACATTCAGTGTCGCATCCGGGCAGACATCGAACCATTTGAAATGGTCTAACTTGGATTTGTTTTTCGCAAGGCCGCCGAGAGGCGGCCCCGAGAAATTCCTTTTCCTATACTAGAACCATATGAATCGAACGGAACCGATCAGCGATGACTGAGAGGACCGGACGGGCTCGAAGCCCATTTATTTTGGACGGAGAGTTCGATCCTGGCTCAGGATGAACGCTGGCGGCGCGCCTAACACATGCAAGTCGAACGGCACCTATCTTCGGATAGAAGCGAGTGGCGAACGGCTGAGTAACACGTGGAGAACCTGCCCCCTCCCCCGGGATAGCCGCCCGAAAGGACGGGTAATACCGGATACCCCGGGGTGCCGCATGGCACCCCGGCTAAAGCCCCGACGGGAGGGGATGGCTCCGCGGCCCATCAGGTAGACGGCGGGGTGACGGCCCACCGTGCCGACAACGGGTAGCCGGGTTGAGAGACCGACCGGCCAGATTGGGACTGAGACACGGCCCAGACTCCTACGGGAGGCAGCAGTGGGGAATCTTGCGCAATGGGGGGAACCCTGACGCAGCGACGCCGCGTGCGGGACGGAGGCCTTCGGGTCGTAAACCGCTTTCAGCAGGGAAGAGTCAAGACTGTACCTGCAGAAGAAGCCCCGGCTAACTACGTGCCAGCAGCCGCGGTAATACGTAGGGGGCGAGCGTTATCCGGATTCATTGGGCGTAAAGCGCGCGTAGGCGGCCCGGCAGGCCGGGGGTCGAAGCGGGGGGCTCAACCCCCCGAAGCCCCCGGAACCTCCGCGGCTTGGGTCCGGTAGGGGAGGGTGGAACACCCGGTGTAGCGGTGGAATGCGCAGATATCGGGTGGAACACCGGTGGCGAAGGCGGCCCTCTGGGCCGAGACCGACGCTGAGGCGCGAAAGCTGGGGGAGCGAACAGGATTAGATACCCTGGTAGTCCCAGCCGTAAACGATGGACGCTAGGTGTGGGGGGACGATCCCCCCGTGCCGCAGCCAACGCATTAAGCGTCCCGCCTGGGGAGTACGGCCGCAAGGCTAAAACTCAAAGGAATTGACGGGGGCCCGCACAAGCAGCGGAGCATGTGGCTTAATTCGAAGCAACGCGAAGAACCTTACCAGGGCTTGACATATGGGTGAAGCGGGGGAGACCCCGTGGCCGAGAGGAGCCCATACAGGTGGTGCATGGCTGTCGTCAGCTCGTGTCGTGAGATGTTGGGTTAAGTCCCGCAACGAGCGCAACCCCCGCCGCGTGTTGCCATCGGGTGATGCCGGGAACCCACGCGGGACCGCCGCCGTCAAGGCGGAGGAGGGCGGGGACGACGTCAAGTCATCATGCCCCTTATGCCCTGGGCTGCACACGTGCTACAATGGCCGGTACAGAGGGATGCCACCCCGCGAGGGGGAGCGGATCCCGGAAAGCCGGCCCCAGTTCGGATTGGGGGCTGCAACCCGCCCCCATGAAGTCGGAGTTGCTAGTAATCGCGGATCAGCATGCCGCGGTGAATGCGTTCCCGGGCCTTGTACACACCGCCCGTCACACCACCCGAGTCGTCTGCACCCGAAGTCGCCGGCCCAACCGAGAGGGGGGAGGCGCCGAAGGTGTGGAGGGTGAGGGGGGTGAAGTCGTAACAAGGTAGCCGTACCGGAAGGTGCGGCTGGATCACCTCCTTTCTAGGGAGATAAGTTCTTAGAGAGACATACTTTAACTCGAATAGAGGGCAGGAGCCCGTCCGGTAGATGTCCGCCAGGATAAGTCCCCGCAGCACCCGGTCCCCGGGGTCGCACCCGCGTACCTTGAGAGCCGCATAGCGATAGGAGAGAGATGGAAGAGTATCCTCTTCCAGACTCGATTCTTTTCTGCGATTAAACGTAAGAATGATAGCAATCATTCATCCGATCCAAACAAGAAGAATTCACTTATATATGAGTGAGGAGCATCTGATCGCGAGCACAGTTCAACTACTGTGCCGCGGTATGAGATACCCGAATTGCGACATACGAGCGCTATTCATGATATCGATTAATTAATTTTAGCGACACGTGGATATCCCGCGGGCCCGATGCGGTCCCGCAAGATACCACGGGCGCACGGCGGATGCCTTGGCACAGGGAGCCGATGAAGGACGCGGCAAGCTGCGATAATCCCCGGCGAGGAGCACACATCCTTCGACCCGGGGGTCTCCGAATGGGCGAACCCATGCACAGCAGTGTGCATATCCCCCCGCTGAACACATAGGCGGGGGGAGGACAACCCGGGGAACTGAAACATCTAAGTACCCGGAGGAGAGGAAATCAATCTCGAGACTCCCCGAGTAGCGGCGAGCGAAAGGGGACCGATGGCCAAACCGTCGAGCGGGCATACCCGGCAGGGGTTCCGCCGACGGGGTTGCAGGGCCGCGCATCCGGGGGCTGCCGCCCCCGGGCGCAGGTCCGGCTGGGGAGCGGAACGGCATGGGAGGGCCGGCCGCAGCGGGTGACAGCCCCGTACGCGAACCCAGACCGGACGGCGCGACGCGGTCCCTGAGTAGGGCCGGGCACGTGAAACCCGGTCCGAACCTGGGTGGACCACCATCCAAGCCTGAGTACTACCCTGTGACCGATAGCGCACCAGTACCGTGAGGGAAAGGTGAAAAGCACCCCGGGAGGGGAGTGAAACAGTACCTGAAACCGTGCGCCCACGAGCAGTCGGAGCACCTTTATGGTGTGACGGCGTGCCTTTTGTAGAATGAGCCAGCGAGTCGCTGGCGCGGGGCGAGGTTAACCGAAAGGGAGCCGGAGCGAAAGCGAGCCTTAACAGGGCGACTTGAGTCCCGCGCCGCGGACGCGAAGCCGGGTGAGCTATCCGTGGGCAGGCTGAAGCGGGGGTAAGACCCCGTGGAGGGCCGAACGCACGTCGGTTGAAAACGGCGGCGATGACCTGCGGATAGGGGTGAAAGGCCAATCAAACCCGGAGATATCTCGTTCTCCCCGAAATAGCTTTAGGGCTAGCGTCGCGCGTTCACCGCCGGAGGTAGAGCACCGGATGGACGAGGGGGCTTCGCCGCCTACCGAATCCAACCGAACTCCGAATGCCGGCGGCCCAGAGCGCGGCAGTCAGAGCATGTGGGCTAAGCTGTGTGCTCGAGAGGGAAACAGCCCGGACCGCCCGCTAAGGTCCCCAAGTTCCAGCCGAGTGGCAAAGGATGTGCGTCCGCCCAGACAACCAGGATGTTGGCTTAGAAGCAGCCATCCATTCAAAGAGTGCGTAACAGCTCACTGGTCGAGTGGACATGCGCCGACAATACACGGGGCTAAGCTGGACACCGAAGCGGCGGGATTTTATTTATTAGAATCGGTAGGGGAGCTTCCCATGGGCGGAGAAGCCGGAGGGCGACCGACGGTGGAGCGCATGGGAGTGAGAATGCTGGCATGAGTAGCGAGAGACGAGAGAGTAACTCGTCCGCCGTGAACCCGAGGTTTCCTGGGCAAGGCTAATCCTCCCAGGGTCAGTCGGGGGCTAAGGCGAGGCCGGAAGGCGTAGCCGACGCGCAGCAGGCAGACATTCCTGCACCGCGCACGCGGCGCTACGACCGACGGGGCGACGGATGGGGGTGGCTCGGCGGGGTTCTGGACGTCCCCGTGATGGAGCGCGGCCCGCGGACCAGGGAAATCCGGTCCGCATTGAGGGCGAGGCTCCGGACGAAGCACTTAAGCGAAGCGAGTGAGCCCGAGGTCCCTAGAAAAACCCCTAGGCAGGCGCGTGCGCGCCCGTACCGCAAACCGACACAGGTGGGTGGGTAGAACATACCGAGGCGATCGGGTCAACCATGGTCAAGGAACTCGGCACAATGGCCCCGTAACTTCGGGAGAAGGGGTGCCCGCGCGTACGTGAACGGACTTGCTCCGGGAGCGGAGGCGGGCCGCAGTGGAGAGGCCCAAGCGACTGTTTACCAAAAACACAGGACTCTGCAGAAGCCGCAAGGCGACGTATAGGGTCTGACGCCTGCCCGGTGCCGGAAGGTCACGCGGAGGAGTTAGCTTTCGAGCGAAGCCCCGAAGCCAAGCCCCGGTAAACGGCGGCCGTAACTATAACGGTCCTAAGGTAGCGAAATTCCTTGTCGGGTAAGTTCCGACCTGCACGAAAGGCGCAACGACTTGGGCGCTGTCTCGACCATGGACCCGGTGAAATTGCACTGGTCGTGAAGATGCGACTTACCCGCGGAAGGACGGAAAGACCCCGTGAACCTTCACTGCAGCTTGGCATTGGCCGCTGGTCCCGCGTGTAGAGGATAGGCAGGAGGCACAGATCCGGAGGCGCCAGCCCCCGGGGAGCCGCCCTTGGAATACTGCCCTCGCGCGACCGGCGTCCTAACCCGAGGCCGTCAACCGGCTCGGGGACCGTGCCAGGCGGGCAGTTTGACTGGGGCGGTCGCCTCCTAAAGGGTAACGGAGGCGCGCGAAGGTCCGCTCGGGACGGTCGGCAACCGTCCTTTTGAATGCAAGAGTACAAGCGGGCTTGACTGCGAGGCCCACAAGCCGAGCAGGTGCGAAAGCAGGCTCTAGTGATCCGGCGGCCCCGAGTGGGTGGGCCGTCGCTCAACGGATAAAAGGTACTCCGGGGATAACAGGCTGATCTTGCCCAAGAGTCCACATCGACGGCAAGGTTTGGCACCTCGATGTCGGCTCATCGCATCCTGGGGCTGGAGCAGGTCCCAAGGGTACGGCTGTTCGCCGTTTAAAGCGGTACGCGAGCTGGGTTCAGAACGTCGTGAGACAGTTCGGTCCCTATCCTCCGTGGGCGCAGGAGAATCGATGGAGGCTGCCCCCAGTACGAGAGGACCGGGGTGGACGCACCTCCGGTGAACCGGTTGTCGACCAACGGCACGGCCGGGTAGCCGCGTGCGGCGCGGATAACCGCTGAAGGCATCTAAGCGGGAAGCCGTTCCAGGGATTAGTTCTCCTTCCGGTAAGGGCCCAGGTAGACTACCTGGTCGATAGACGGCAGGTGCAAGGCTGGCGACAGCCTCAGCCGAGCCGCACTAATCGCCCGAGCTCTTCCGGAACCGCACCTCGCGGCCCGCGGGACATGCGCTCACGCGCGGTCCGGGCACGAGGATGCCCCCGAGTCATCTCCCCTATGCGCCATGCGGCCCCCAGGGCACGTGTAGAGTGAGACCCAGGACACCGTAACGGTGGGCGCCGCCCACCGGTCAGCGGCCAGAGCATGGGGGGCACGCCCGGTCCCGTTCCGAACCCGGAAGCTAAGCCCCATCGCGCCGAGAGTACTGCGGGGTCAGCCCGTGGGAGGCCAGGGCGCCGCTGACCGGTGGACGGCACCGAGCCGT
>ENA-OWXD01000331-OWXD01000331.1-human-gut-metagenome-genome-assembly--contig:-NODE-331-length-15747-cov-7.46967_pt1 | contig 15747 bp, 16 predicted proteins | sample MGYA00249244_ERZ652055 | MGnify/ENA primary metagenome ERZ652055 (study PRJEB26925, sample SAMN05827059) | human gut metagenome | biome: ENVO:2100002; feature: ENVO:00000062; material: ENVO:00002003...
AGATGTGTATAAGAGACAGCTCCCGCCGCGCCGCAGCAGACCGGCACGCCGCTCACCAGCCCGATGGTCGGCACCTTCTACCGCGCTCCCTCGCCCGGAGCCGATCCCTTCGTCAAGGTCGGCGACACGGTCAAGAAGGGCCAGGTCGTCTGCATCATCGAAGCCATGAAGCTTCTCAACGAAGTCGAGGCCGACATGGACGGCACGGTCAAGGAAGTCTGCGTTGAAAACGGCCAGCCCGTCGAGTTCGGCCAGTCGCTCTTCATCATCGAATAATCCGCACGCGTCGCTATGTTTGGAAAAATTCTGATCGCCAACCGCGGCGAAATCGCCCTGCGCATCCAGCGCGCCTGCCGCGAGATGGGCATCAAGACAGTCGCCGTGCACTCGACCGCCGACGCGGACGCCAAGTACGTCCGCCTTGCCGACGAAAGCGTCTGCATCGGCCCCGCCCAGTCGAACCTCTCCTACCTGAACATCCCGGCCATCATTTCCGCCGCAGAGGTCACGGACGCCGAGGCCATCCATCCAGGCTACGGCTTCCTTTCCGAAAACGCCGACTTCGCAGAACGAGTCGAGCGCTCCGGCTTCACCTTCATCGGCCCGCGCGCCGAAAGCATCCGCCTCATGGGCGACAAGGTGAGCGCCAAGCAGGCCATGCGTGAAGCGGGCGTCCCCTGCGTTCCCGGCTCCGACGGTGCGCTCCCCGACGATCCTCAGGAAATCCTCCGCATCGCCCGCCAGATCGGCTATCCGGTCATCATCAAGGCGGCGGGCGGCGGCGGTGGCCGCGGCATGCGCGTCGTGCGCACGGAGGCCGCGCTGATCACCTCGGTCAACATGACCCGCGAAGAAGCCCGCGTCGCCTTCGGGAACCCTACCGTCTACATGGAGAAGTTCCTCGAGAACCCGCGCCACATCGAAATTCAGGTTCTCTCCGACAACTTCCAGAACGCCGTCTATCTCGGCGAGCGCGACTGCTCCATGCAGCGCCGCAACCAGAAGGTGCTTGAAGAGGCTCCCGCCTTCGGCATTCCCCGCAAGCTCATCGACCGCCTCGGCAACCGTTGCGTGGAGGCCTGCCGCCGCATCGGCTACCGCGGTGCCGGCACGTTCGAGTTCCTCTATGAAAACGGCGAGTTCTACTTCATCGAGATGAACACGCGCGTTCAGGTCGAACACCCCGTCACCGAAATGATCACGGGCGTCGACATCGTGCGCGAACAGATCCGCATCGCCGCAGGCGAGCGTCTCTCGGTCCGCCAGCGCGACATCACGATGCGCGGCCACGCCATCGAGTGCCGCATCAACGCCGAGGACCCGTTCACCTTCGTGCCGAGTCCCGGCCGCGTCACCGCCTGGCACCTGCCCGGCGGCCCCGGCATCCGCATCGACACGCACGTCTTCTCCGGCTACACGGTTCCGCCCTACTACGACAGCATGATCGGCAAGATCATCGCCCACGGCGATACCCGCGAGCAGGCGATCGCGCGCATGCGCGTCGCGCTCTCCGAACTTGCCGTCGAGGGCATCAAGACCAACACAAAGCTTCATCGCGAACTCCTCGCCGACGAACGCTTCTTTCAGGGCGGCACGAGCATCCACTATCTCGAAGAGAAGCTCCGGTCCCGCGCGGAAGCCCACAAGTAACCTAGTTTTTTCAGCTGCGGGAGTTGACCTGACTCCCGCATTCTTTTTATCCGTTGAGGATTTATGCGCCAGATTAAGATTCTTGCCGACGAACGCAGCGCCGAAGCGCTTTCCGACATGCTGATGGACGCGGGCGCGCTCTCCGCCACCATCGAGGACGCCGACGCCGAATCGACCGACGAAAAGCCGCTCTACGGCGAACCGGGACTCGAGCCCGACAACTGCGCCTGGCCGCGCTCCATCGTCTCCATTCTTGCCGACGACGACTTCGACCTCGAGACATCGCTTGCCATCGCCGTCAAGGCCCTCAAGTGCGAAAAGCCCGAGCTTCTCGGCACCGAGGAGGTCGAGGACGCCGACTGGGTCCGCATCACGCAGGCGCAGTTCCAGCCGACTCAGGTCTCCGACCGTCTCTGGATCGTGCCGACCTGGCACGACCTTCCCAACGAGGACGCCATCAACGTGCGCCTCGATCCGGGCGTCGCCTTCGGCACAGGCTCCCATCCGACCACCCACCTCTGCCTGCAGTGGCTTGACGCCAACGTCAAGGCGACGGACCGTGTCCTCGACTACGGCTGCGGCACGGGCATCCTCGCCATTGCCGCCAAACTCGTCGGCGCGGCCGAGGTCGCCGGCACGGACATCGACCCGCAGGCCGTCGAGGCCGCAGGCGACAACGCGCTCATGAACCACGTGGAAGCCAAGTTCTACCTTCCCGACGACATGCCCGAAGGCACCTACGACATCGTCGTCGCCAACATCCTCGCCAATCCGCTCAAGCTTCTCGCCCCCGCTCTGCTCGGCCGCGTGAAGCAGGGCGGCGCGCTCGTGCTCTCCGGCGTGCTTGCCAAGCAGGCCGAAGAAGTGATCGCCGCCTATCAGGCCATCGACCCTGCCGTCAAGCTCTCCGTCTGGCGTCAGGAAGAGGACTGGGTCTGCATCGCCGGACGCCGCGCGTAAACGTCAAGACTGCATCTGGGAGACTTCTCCATGGCCAAAGTTCTTCGCTGTCCCGCCTGCGGGGCCCTGTGGCGAGTCAAGGACGACTTCGCCGCCGACATGCTCCACTGCACGGAATGTCAGGCATGCTTTTCCGCCGACAAGACGGAAAGCCTCAGCGTGCCAGACGAAAAGCTCGACGCCCGTCTTCAGCAGGCCGCCCGCCGTCAGGCCGTCATGCAGGAGGAGGCTCGCGAGGGCGAGGCCGTCATGAGCCGCATCGCCGATTCGCTCACGGACTTCGACGCAAGGACCGAAGCTCCCGAGGCCCCTCCGGCCGCCGAGCCCGCACCCCGTGCGCCCGAGTCCGCCGAACGGTCCCATGGCGTGCTCTGGACGCTCGTCACGCTTCTTGCCCTCGTCGTTCTGTCCGCCGCCGGCCTTCTTCTCGGCCACAAGACCGTACTCGGCACGATGCCGCAGCTGCGCCCCGTCTATGAAGAGGTCTGCATGAAGGCACCGTGCCCCGGCTTCGTCTGGCAGAACGCGGCCGCCTTCAAGGTGACCGCAGAGATCGAGCGTCCGCTCGAGACGGCCGACGACGCCGACCGTGAAGTCGCCCGCCGCCTGCCCGTCGTGACGGCCCGCCTCTCCAACACCTCGGAACTGCCTCAGGCACTGCCGATTCTGGAGATGAAGCTGCTTGACGCCGCAGGCGAAACACTCGCTCAACGGGTGCTCGAGCCTGCCGACTACGGCTTCGGCGGCCGCGACGCCGTTGCGCCGGGTGCCGACGTTGCCGTCCGCCTGACGGTCACGACGCCGCTTCCCTACGATGCGTCAAGCGCCGTCGTGAAGGCCGTCTCCGCCCTTCAATAACCTTCAGACCAAGGCGCTCCGCCGTACGGCGGAGCGCCTTTTGCCTTTTTGCAAACCCATGTCCGTCATCATTTCCGGCTCCATCGCCTACGACACGGTCTTCACGCACGAGGGACGCTTTGCCGACACGCTCAGGGCAGAGGCGCTCGACCGACTCAACGTCACGCTTCAGGCGGACTCCATGAGGCGCACCTACGGCGGCTGCGCCGCAAACATCGCCTACAGTCTGAAGCAGCTTGGCGGAGATCCCCTTGTCTGGACCGCCGTCGGCAGGGATGCGGACGACTATCTCCGGCATCTTGAACGTCAGGGCATTCGCACGGACGGCGTGACCGTCATGCCGAACGAATGGACGGCGCAGTGCATGATCACCACCGACAGGGACGGCAATCAGCTGGCCACCTTCAGTCCCGGCGCCATGGCGCACGCAGATCGCCTTCCCTGGCCTGACGACACGGGCATAGTCTGCGGAATCCTCGCCCCCAGCGTGCGAAGCACGCTTCTGGCACACGCCAAGGCCTTTGTCTCGCACGGCATCCCCTTCATCTTCGATCCGGGCCAGACGACGCCCCTCTTTTCTGGCGACGAGCTTCTCGCCCTGACAAGAGCGGCGGCCTGCGTTGCATTCTCCGACTACGAGGCCCTCATGATCGAGGAGCACACGAGTCTCTCTCCCGCAGAACTCTCCCGCCTCACGGGCGCGGTCTTCTGCACCCATGGCAGCCAAGGGAGCTCCGTCTGGCAGAAGGGCGAGGAAACCGTCATCCCTGCGCCGAAGGTCGAGGCAGCCGACCCTGTCGGCGCAGGCGACGCCTACCGCGGCGGCCTTCTGTGGGGCATGGAAAGGGGGCTCGACGCCGTCAGCTGCGCCATTGCCGGCACCGTCATGGGAGCCGCAAAGGCAACGGCCGCGGGACCGAGCTACCGCATCAACGCCGATCTGGTGGAAAAGGCAGTTAGGAAAGGCATGCCTTTCGACTGCAGGTCATAAGGAAAAAGGCGCTCCAAGCCTAACGGCGGAGCGCCTTTTCACTGTCTGAAGCCCGTCGGGCGTCAAAGCGGAATGAAGCCGTGGGAAATCGGCGTCACGAGCATCAGCAGGACATTGGCCAGAATGATCACGACAATGGGCGACAGATCGAAGCGACCGAACATCGGAATGATCTTGCGCACGGGACGAACGAACGGATCCACAAGCGTGCCGAGCGCGTAGGTCATCGGGCTCTGCGGATTCAGCCAGGTCATCACCACCCAGATGAAGACGCCCCAGGACATCATTTCGAGCGCCCAGCGGAGCACGGTGGCCAGCGGGGCGATCACCAGACCGATCGGCGTATAGGGCATCCCCGTCAGCACACGCTGCATGAGCACCATGATGACGGCAGCGACAAGCGCAGCCACGAGACTGGGCCAGTCGTAGGAACCGCTCCTCGGAATGAGTTTCGAGAGCGGCTCCACAAGCCAGTCCGTCGCGCGTCGCGCAAGCTGCACGATCGGATGACGCGGGGAAAAGGCCCACACGTAGACCCAGGCGCGCAACAGAAGCAGCACGCCGAGAATCGACATGACGGACGTGAAGAGAAACTGAATGAGTCCAGTGAGAAGGGTGGGCATGGCGACGGAGACCTGAATTTTGAATTCAGTCGACTATATCAGACTATCCCGACCTCAGGGCATGACCTGAGGTTCGGTTACGATCCTGACGCGCCCTGGAACCATTTCCCTGACGCGATCCCAGTCAAAGGAGGGGCCGGGGTCCTGCTTGCGGCCGGGCGCGATGTGCTCGTGCCCCGTCACGGCTTCCACGGGCAGCACTCTTGTCAGCGTCCCCAGAAGTTCTCCGAGCGCCAGGTACTGAGCGTCTTCATAGGGCGTCTCGCCCGTGCCCTCGAGCTCGATTCCGACGGAAAAGTCGTTGCACCCCGTGTGCCCCTCGAAGGACGAGACGCCAGCATGCCAGGCCCTGTCCAGAACGCTCACATACTGTCTGACTTCTCCCGTGCGGCGCACGAAGAAATGGGAGGAGACCCTCAGGCCCCTCAGGGACTCGTATTCGGGGCGGTTCATGGCGTCAAGGGTCCCCATGAAGAGGGCGTCGACGTCCTCCCCGCCGAAGCGTCCTGCAGGCAGAGAGATGAAGTGAAGGACCGCCAGCGAAACGAGCGCCCCTTCGGGACGCTCGTTGAAGTGCGGAGAGGGCCGGCGCACGACGCCGGGCAGCCACCCGTCGAAGGCGCGGTCGGGGGATGTCATTGCCCGTCCCGCGCCGCATCGCGGCAGCGCTTCGAGCAGTAGACGCGCTCCTTGCTGAGCACGGCCTCGCGTTTGGGAAAGTAAAGGCCGCAGTGGTCGCACTTGACCATCACCTCGCCTGAAGGCTCGCGAGACTTTCCCTGAGCCTCGCGCTCCTTGGCACGCAGGCGCTTGAGTTCACGGCGCTCCTCGTTGTCAAGACTGTTGCGCCTGCGACTGAGCGTCCAGGCAACCCACATGGCGACAGCCAGCGCCACGAAAAAGAGGATGCGTCCCATGAATCCTCCTCAGCGAACCAGTTCCTGAATGAAGCTGTAGCCGAAGTAGGCCACGACGAAGACGACGAAGCCTGCCCAGAACCAGTTGAGGGCGGTGCGGGCGCGCCAGCCCGCAACGCGGCGGCCTGCAAGCAGGATGCCGAAGAACACCCACGCAAGCCACGTGAGAATCGTCTTGTGGTCAAAGAGGAAGTAGACGCCCTTGGCCTCCTGAGTGGCAAGTGCGCCGACGATCAGCGTGAGCGTGATGAAGAGGAAGCCCACGACCACGATTCGAAAGAAGATGCGCTCCATGACGACCAGAGCGGGCATGGAGTCGAGGAACTTCGACGTCTCGCCGACCGCCGGGCTCTTCAGGCGGCGGTTGATCAGCGCCATGAGTACGGCGTGGACGAAGGCGATCATGAGGAAGGCGTAGGCCGCGATGGCAAGCAGCAGATGCCAGCGGAAGATCGTCGTCCACTCGACGGAGGGGATCACCTGGCCGGTGAACAGGAGCGGGCTCAGCGTGCCGACGGCGGCAGCGATGAGCACGATGCCGAACTGGCCGTGCAGACGATGAATCCACGTCTCGATCAGAAGGATGATCACCGCAAAAAAGAACATTTCGGACATCGCGAAGCCGAATCCGAAGTTGACTGCACCTTCGCCGAACATTTCGCCGTGAAGGGCGTAGCCCTGCATCACCAGACCGGCAAGCACGGGCCAGCGGATGAGGGAGGAGGCTCCCGAGCCCTCGCCCTTCATCGAGCCGATGATGGCCATCCCTGAGCCCAGATAAAGGATCGCAGCAATGATGGTGCAGATGGTAAGAATGGTCATTCTGTGTTCTCTTGTTTTTTGACTTGTTCGATCGAGGCGCGGGCGTTGGCCGGCGCGCTCGAGGAGGCTGGAGATCGATGCAAAACTCGGCCGTTCCCACTAAAATGAGAAGTTTGCCGAAGGACGGTGAAAGCCGCTCCGGCTTGAAGGGCCGGAAGCGCTCCCGACGCCTGCGGCGGACCCGAACAGCATCCGAAGACACGCCTTGCAAACATGATTCTAGCCGCAACGGGCTTAGATATCCCTGAAATCGCGTCTCGGACTCCAATTTTCAGAAGCGCTCCCCCAAGCCCGCTCTTTCGGGAGCCGCGACGGCCGGCGCTGCGCGCCCGCCGTCCTCAGGACAGGCCCTTCAGGCGCCTGTCCGTCAACCCCAGGAATCCATAAACCATGCTCGACTCATTAAGCCAGCGCCTTTCCAAAATCGTCAAGACCATGCGCGGTCAAGCGCGTCTGACGGAAGAAAACACGAAGGACATGCTGCGTGAGGTTCGCATTGCGCTTCTCGAGGCCGACGTAGCCCTGCCCGTCGTGCGTGAAGTGCTCGCCCGCATCAAGGAAAAGGCCATGGGCGAAGAGGTTGTCGGTAACCTCAATCCCGGCCAGGCCTTGGTGGGCGTCGTGCAGCGCGAGCTCACCGCCATCATCGGCGGCGACGTGCCCGCCGCCGAACGCGACATCAATCTTCACACCCAGCCTCCCGCTGTCATCCTTCTCGCCGGCCTTCAGGGCGCGGGCAAGACGACGAGCGCTGGCAAGCTGGCCAAGTACCTCATCGAAACGAAGCGCAAGAAGGTTCTCACGGTGTCCGCCGACGTTTATCGTCCGGCCGCCATCGAACAGCTCAAGACGGTGACCGAACAGGCGGGCGCCGAATGGTTCCCGAGCACCGTCGGCCAGAAGCCGCTCGAGATTGCCGCTGCCGCCATCGACCATGCCCGACGCAAGTTCTTCGACGTGCTCATCGTCGACACGGCCGGCCGTCTGGCCATCGACGAGGCGATGATGCAGGAGGTTGCCGAGCTCAACACCTTCCTCAAGCCCGTTGAAACGCTCTTCGTGATCGACGCCATGCTCGGCCAGGACGCCGTCAACACGGCCAAGGCCTTCAACGAGCGCCTCCCGCTCACCGGCGTGGTCCTCACCAAGATCGACGGCGACAGCCGCGGCGGTGCGGCGCTCTCCGTGCGTCACGTCACCGGCAAGCCGATTAAGTTCGTCGGCACCGCCGAGAAGCTCACGGGCTTCGACGCCTTCGATCCCGAGGCGATGGCCTCCCGCATTCTCGGCATGGGCGACATCGTCGGCCTCGTCAAGGACGTTCAGAAGTCGATCAACATCGCCGAAGCCGAAAAGCTTGCGCAGAAGATCAGTCAGGGCGACAAGTTCGACCTCAACGACTTCCGCGCCCAGCTCGCCCAGATGAACAACATGGAGAGCTTCTCCTCCATTCTCGAGAAGCTCCCCGCGCAATTCCAGGAGGCCGCCTCCAAGGTCAACGACGAAGAGGCCAAGAAGTCCGTCCGCCGCACGATGGGCATCATCGACAGCATGACGCCCTTCGAGCGCCGCAAGCCCGACCTCATCAAGGCCAGCCGCAAGAAGCGCATCGCCGCCGGTGCGGGCGTCCCCGTGCAGGAGGTCAACCGTCTTCTCAAGCAGTTCGAGCAGACGCAGGACATGATGAAGCGCATGAAGCGTGGCGGTCTCGGCAAGATGATGCGCGCGCTCGGCCAGTTCGGCCGCGGCGGCTTCCCCAGCATGGGCAGCTTCGGCCGCTGAGCTTCACGATGCGCATCCTCGGCCTCGACCCCGGTCTCAACCGCACGGGCTGGGGCGTCATCGACGCCGCCAGCGGACGGTTCGTCCGCGTCGACAGCGGCATGATCCGCGTCCCCGAGGGCGAGCTCTCGGCCAGACTCGGGCACATCGTACGCGAGCTTTCGAAGGTGATCGAACGAACGAAACCCGACCTCGCCTCCGCCGAGCGGGTCTTCGTCAACGTGAACCCGCAGAGCACGCTGCGCCTCGGCCAAGCCAGAGGCGCGGCGCTCGTCGCCGCTGACCTTGCCGGCCTGCCCGTCGAGGAGTTCACGCCAAGCGAAATCAAGGAGGCCGTTTGCGCCACCGGACGCGCCGACAAACCCATGGTGCAGCGCATGATCGGCATGCTGCTCGGCATCGAAGGCGACATTCAGGCCGACGAGGCCGACGCGCTCGCCTGCGCGGTATGCTGCGCCAACTCGATTCGCATGCGCGCCTTTGAAAAGGCGGGCAGCACGACTCGCACCTATGCGACGCCCCGTCGCGGCCGCAGCGCCGCAGGTGCGCGCAGCGCCTGGACGGCGCTTTTCACAAAGGAAGGGAAAACATCATGATCGGACGGCTGCACGGCAAGCTCATTGAAAAGACCCCGCCTCAGGTCCTCGTTGACGTCGGCGGCGTCGGCTACGAAGTCGACGTTCCGATGTCGACCTTCTGCAACCTGCCCGCCGAAGGCTCCGAGATCACGCTCCTCACCCACTTCATCGTGCGCGAGGATGCCCAGCTTCTCTACGGCTTTGCAACCGCGGCGGAACGCCAGACCTTCAGGGCTCTCATCCGCATTTCAGGCGTCGGCCCGCGCATTGCGCTCGCCGTGCTTTCAGGCATGAGCACTCAGGATCTCGCAGACGCCGTCGAGCAGGGCAACGCCACGCTTCTCACCCGCGTGCCAGGCATCGGCAAGAAAACGGCCGACCGTCTGGTCCTCGAGCTCAAGGGCAAGCTCGCCGGCAACGCCTTCGCGCCTGCGGGCGGAGCCGCATCCGCAGCCCAGGCCGACATTCTGAGCGCCCTGATGGCGCTCGGCTATTCCGAACGCGAGGCTCAGGCGAGCGTGCGCGCGCTCCCCGCCGAAGTGACGGTGAGCGAAGGCATCCGTCTCGCCCTCAAGGCGCTTGCACGCTGAACGAGGTCATGAATGCTTGAGGAAGAACGCATCATCGACGGCCGCACGGCCAGTCCCAACGAAGAGAACGTCGACCGCGCGCTGCGCCCGTCGCTTCTCAACGAATATGTCGGGCAGGAGGCCATCCGCGAGCAGCTCCAGATCTTCATTGCCGCCGCCAAGCGCCGCGGTGAGCCGCTCGACCACCTTCTGCTCTTCGGCCCTCCCGGCCTGGGCAAGACGACGCTAGCCCACATCGTCGCGCACGAAATGGGCGTCAATCTCCGCCAGACCTCGGGGCCCGTTCTCGAGCGTCCCGGCGATCTGGCGGCCATGCTCACCAACCTCGAGCCGCACGACATCCTCTTCATCGACGAAATCCACCGTCTCTCGCCTGTGGTTGAGGAAATCCTCTACCCCGCACTCGAGGACTACCAGATCGACATCATGATCGGCGAGGGTCCTGCCGCGCGTTCGATCAAGATCGACCTGCCGCCCTTCACGCTCATCGGCGCCACGACGCGCGCAGGCTCGCTCACAAATCCCCTGCGCGCCCGCTTCGGCATCGTCAACCAGCTGCAGTTCTACACGCCCGAGGAGCTCTCCCGCATCGTGCGCCGCTCGGCGGGCCTGCTCAACGTCGGCATCGACGAGACGGGCGCGTTCGAAATCGCCCGTCGCAGCCGCGGCACGCCCCGCGTCGCCAACAGACTTCTGAGGCGCGTGCGCGATTATGCCGAAGTGAAGCACGACGGCCGCATCACGAAGGAAGTGGCCGCGGCCGCCCTCAAGATGCTCAACGTCGACCCCGAAGGCCTCGACATGATCGACACTCACTTTCTCAGGACGATCATCGAGAAGTTCTCGGGCGGTCCCGTCGGCATCGAGAACCTCGCCGCCTCCGTCGGCGAAGACCGCGATACGCTCGAGGACGTCGTGGAGCCCTACCTCATTCAGCAGGGCTTCGTGCAGCGCACGCCGCGCGGCCGAGTCGCCACGCCGCTCGCCTGGCAGCACTTCCGCCTGGCGCCGCCCACGCCCGTCGCGCGTGATCTTTTCGGCTCCTACTGACCTCCGCCATGCCCTTTTCCCCGATTCTCTCCGTTCTCGTCTGCCTCACCTCAGCCGCCGTGTTCGCCGCCTGCGTGCTCTTCATCCGAAGCGCACGCCACCGCGCCATCCTTCATGAGCTACTCGCTCACCCGGCCCGTCAGGCGCTCGCCGTCTTTGCGGCCGCCACGCTCGGAGCAGCCCTTCTGAGCGCCATGCCCATCGATCGGGACGGCAGGACCGACACTCTGCTGCAGGCCACCATCGAGGCCACGGGTGCAGGTCTTCCCGAAATGAGCGCCAGCGCCCCCTTTGCCGTCGTCGACGACCACGGCAGGCAGCTCATGCACGCAGGCGAAAGGCTCTCCTCCGAGACGCCTCCGCTCATCCACATCATCAAGTACACGCTCGTCGCCCTGATCGCAGGCGGCGTCACGAGCTTTGCATCGATTCTCTTCACGGCCGCCATCATCGGCGCGCGCAAAGGCCAAAATCTCGCAACGGGCATCACAATGCTCTCGAGCTTCTACTGGCGTCCCGGGATGCTCACGGGGACCGCGCTCTGGATGATTCTCACGTGGCTCCTGCTGCTCTGGCCCGACTGGCACGTGCTGGGCACCACGGCTGCGGGCACGGACGTCATGGCGATGGTCGCTGGACTTCTTCCTTGGGGCACCTGCGCGGCCTTCTGGTACCTTGTCTTCGCCTACTGGCGCAACATCAGGGCCTAAGCGGACGCATAAGCATCCGTTTGCAAAATCGACCTCCGCTCGTCTCCCGAACACGCCGCGAGTCCCTATACTAGTTTCTTTCCGGTGCCTGACGGCACCCCGATGCACAACCAACACTCGTCATGAACCACATCAGATTTCCCGTCCGCGTCTACTGGGAGGACACTGATGCCGGCGGCATCGTCTACCATGCCAACTACCTGAAGTTCATGGAGCGCGCCCGCAGCGACATGCTTCGACGGATCGGCTTTGGTCAGAACGATCAGCGCGGCCGTGAGGACGGCGTTCTCTTCGTCGTCGCCTCACTCAACATCGCCTATCACCGCGCCGCGGTGCTTGACGACGACCTGGAGGTGATCACGAGCATTGAGAAGCTCGGGCGCGCCTCGCTCATCTTCGAGCAACGCATCGTGCGCGGCGACGAGCCCATCGCCACGGGCAAGGTTCGTGTCGGCGTCATCGGCGCAAGGAGCTTCGTTCCGACTCCCCTGCCCGACGACCTCTACGAAACGATCAAAGCCTTCATGGCAGAGGAAGCCTGAGCGCCCCTCGCCGAACACTCTTTCATTCAACGCCATTCAAAAAGCGGTTATCTAAAATGCAGCCCACTGCCGATTTGTCGATTCTGACCCTTGTCGCCAACGCCAGCCTCGTGGTGAAGTGCGTATTGGCCATTCTCGTCTTCCTCTCGCTCGCTAGCTGGACGGTCATCTTCCAGAAATACTTCACAATCTCCCGCGCCGCGCGACAGGTCGAGGAGTTCGAGGCCCGCTTCTGGAGCGGCACGGAGCTCAATCAGCTTCTTGAAACCGCCAAGCGCAATCACGACACCGCAGGCATCGAAGAGCGCATCTTCAGCGCGGGCATGACCGAATACCTCAAGCAGAGCCGTCAGGATCCGAACGCCCTCAACAGCGTCTCCCGCGCCATGCGTGCCGTCTACAATCGCGAGATGGACCATCTCGAGCGCAGCCTGCCCCTGCTCGCCTCGATCGGCTCCACCTCTCCCTACATCGGCCTCTTCGGCACGGTCTGGGGCATCATGAACGCCTTCACGGGCCTCTCCACCCTCGACAACGTGAGCCTCGCCGTCGTTGCTCCCGGCATCGCCGAAGCACTGGTCGCCACCGCCATCGGCCTCTTCGCCGCCATCCCTGCAGTCGCCGCCTACAACTACTACAACAACCGCGTCGGCCGCCTCACGGTCCGCCTCGAAGGCTTCAGCGAAGAGTTCCTCAACATTCTTCAGCGCCAGCACGCCCGGAGTTAAGCCATGTCCCTGCGTGGAAATACCAAGCGCCGCGGCATGATGGCCGAGATGAACGTCGTGCCGTACATCGACGTCATGCTCGTGCTCGTCGTGATCCTGATGGTCGCCGCGCCCTTCGTGAATCCGAGCGTCGTCAACCTGCCGTCGGTCAACAAGGCCTCCAAGGCCCCCGAGCAGGTGATCGAGGTCATCGTCTATCCCGACAGCCGCCTTTCGATCCGTCAGGGCAAGGACATGAAGCCTGTCGACATTCCCGGCCTCGTTGCCGCCGTCAAGACGGCTCAGGGCGAGAAAAGCAACATTCCCGTGGTGATTGCCGCCGACAAGGACGTCCGCTACGAGGACGTCGTCAATGTCCTCAAGCTCCTTCAGAGCGCCGACGTGCCCCGAGTCGGTCTCGCCCTTCGCATCGAGCGAAGCGCCGAAGCCCGCTAACCCATTACGCAACCCAATTTCGTCATGAACGACAGAGAGACCAACGACCGCTTCCGAAAAGAGGACCGCAGGGACATGGTGCCCGCCGCCGTCCTCTCGGGCTGCGTGCACGTCATCCTTTTCGTCGGACTCTTCTCCGTTTTCCAGTGGACGACCGATTCCGAAACCGTCTACGCGGAGCTCTGGGCTCCCGAGCCGGTCTCGGGCGGCAACGACCCCAAGGGCGTCGCCGTCAAGCCGCCCGAAGCGCCTGAACCCAAGCCCAACGAGATCGACGAGCAACGCGAGTCTCAGGAGGCTCAGGAAGCCGCCGAACGCGAGGCTGCCGCTCAGCAGGCCCGCATGCAGGAGGAGGCGGCGCAGCGTGAGGCACAGCGTCAGGAGGCGCTTGCCGCCGCCGAGCGTGAACGTGTCGAGGCCGAGAAGGCCGCCGAGGAGGCGCGTGAGGCTGAAGAGGCCCGCCGCGCGGAGGAAGCTCGCGTCGCAGCCGAGCGTGCCGAGGCCGAACGCATCGAGAAGGCCCGTCAGGACGCCATTGAGGCGGAGCGACGTGCCGAAGAGAAGCGCGCCCAGCAGGAAGCCGAGCGTCTTGCTCAGGAAAAGCTTGCTCAGGAGCGCAAGGCCGCAGAGGAAGCCAGACTTCAGGCTGAAGCCCGTCGTCAGGAAGAGGCTCGCCTCGCAGAGGAAAAGCGCCTGGCCGAAGCCAAGCGCGCTGAAGAGGCGCGAATTGCCGAAGAAAAGCGTCAGGCTGAAATCCAGCGTGTCGCCGCCGAGAAGAAGGCTGCGGAAGAGCGTCGTGAACGCGAGCGAATCCGCCAGGCCATCCGACAGCAGGAACTCGCACGACTCAACGCCAAGATCGATCCGGACAGCCAGCGTTCGGGCACGCCCTCGGGCGACAAGCGCAACCAGAGACAGAACCTCACGGGGTCGGCTCTGGCCAGCTACAACGCCCGCATCATCGCCTGCGTGCGTCCGAACATTTCGATCGACGTGCCCAGCTCCACCCGCCGCGGACAGTTCATCGCCGAATTCGTCGTCAGGCCGATGCCCAACGGCGAACTTGCCGGCGCTCCCGTCTACGCGAAGAAGTCAGGCTGGGATGCCTACGACTCGGCCGTACGCAACGCCATCCTGAAGTGCAAGCCCTTCCCCGTTCCGGAAAAGGGCTACAACATTCCGAAGGAAGTGCGCCTGCGCTTCGACCCCGTCGACGACAGGCACTGAGCGCCGTCATCGTCCGCACGCAAAAAGAGGAGGTCTCCGGACCTCCTCTTTTTTGTCATTCGTCTGGGTGCTCCGCAACGGAGCACCCGTGCAGTCAGGCTCAGCGCTTGATCTGCTTCGTCACGAACTCGACGGCTTCCTCCGTCTTCACCATCACCTTTTCGGCAAGGTTGCGACGGTTGGCGTATTCGACCTCGCCGTTCTTGAGGCCGCGGTCGCCGATGACGACGCGGTGCGGCACGCCGATGAGCTCCCAGTCGGCGAACATCACGCCGGGACGCATGTCGCGGTCGTCGAGGATGACGTCGACGCCCTGAGCCTTGAGCTCTTCATAGAGACGGTCGGCGGCTTCGCGCACGGCTTCGCTCTTCGAGTAGTTCATCGGGCAGATCACCACTTCGAACGGGGCGATGGAGTCCGGCCAGATGATGCCGCGCTCGTCGTGACTCTGCTCGATGGCAGCGCCGGCGAGACGGGTCACGCCGATGCCGTAGCAGCCCATCTCGAGAACCTTCGGCTGGCCGTTTTCATCGAGATAGGTGGCGTTGAGGGCTTCGGAGTACTTCGTGCCAAGGTAGAAGACGTGACCGACTTCAATGCCGCGCTGCAGGCGGAGCATGCCCTTGCCGTCGGGAGAGGCGTCGCCCTCGACGACGTTGCGCAGGTCGGCAACCTTGGGTTCGGGCAGGTCGCGGCCGAAGTTCACGCCGGTGTAGTGATAGCCCTCTTCATTGGCGCCGCAGCAGAAGTCGGACATGTTGGCGACGGTCAGGTCTGCATAGACGGCAACGTCTTCCTTGATGCCGACAGGGCCGAGATAGCCGGGCTTGGAACCGAAGTTCTCGAAGATCTCGGCGTCGGTCGCAAAGCGGAAGCCGTCCTTGAGCTCAGGCAGATGACCGGCCTTGACTTCGTTGAGGTCGTGGTCGGCACGGAGCAGGATGAGGACGATCTTGGCGGGAAGCGGATTGCCCTTTTCGTCAGTGCGGTCGGCGGCAAGCACGACGCTCTTGACGGACTTTTCAAAGGGAATGCCTAGGAATTCAGCCACGTCGTGGCACTTTTCCTTACCCGGGGTCGGACGCTTCACCATCTCTTCAGCAGCGGCGGCGCGAACGTCAATGAGCGAACGGGCCTCGGCCAGCTCGATGTTGGCGGCGTAGTCGCTGTCGGGGCAGTAGGCGATGACGTCTTCACCGGCATTGGCGATGACCTGGAACTCGTGGGAGCGGCTGCCGCCGATCGCGCCGGTGTCGGCGCGCACGGCGCGGAACATGAGGCCGA
>ENA-OWXD01000334-OWXD01000334.1-human-gut-metagenome-genome-assembly--contig:-NODE-334-length-15624-cov-12.5017_pt1 | contig 15624 bp, 18 predicted proteins | sample MGYA00249244_ERZ652055 | MGnify/ENA primary metagenome ERZ652055 (study PRJEB26925, sample SAMN05827059) | human gut metagenome | biome: ENVO:2100002; feature: ENVO:00000062; material: ENVO:00002003...
GATTAGAGCAATCACTTCTGCCCCCAAGGTATCAGGTTGACCGAATTCTTAGGAGTACGGCGTACCATTTCGTAAATTGTTCATATCATATCTTCCCGTGCTGTTTCTTCGCAAATTGTGCTGCCTGGAGGCAGGTCAATTTGCACAAATTCCCCTGATATATGCTGCCTTACAACGGCTTTTCAAATGTCGTATTAGCAAGGTATTAGCAGGAACCCCTTGTGACGGAGGACTTTCAGGGGCCGTTTCAAAATGATATTAGCACAGGGAGGTTAATCTTATGAGCACCGACATGACCAACGAAAAAGGGACGCCCCAAAGTAGAACATACACCGTGAATGACATTGCAGCCATTCTCGGTATCGGCCGCGCCTCGGCCTATAAACTCGCCAACTCCGGATTGTTCAAGACGATCCGCATCGGCAACATGATCCGCATCTCCAGAAAGTCATTTGAGGATTGGCTGAAGATGGAGGGACTTGACGACGAAACGGTGTAGCAGATAGAGAGGCCATAAGTTTAATACCTATGGCCTCTCTATATATAGGGTCATACAACTACCATAAACCAATTTGAGAATTCTCGACTGTACCCAGCAATTCTGGCATTTAATGTATCGCCAATTGAAAAATTCTTATTTAAGTCTCCAGGCTCCAGTTCAACTATTCCTAGGTTACGAACACTAATATAACCGCGCTGTATAGAACCATCTTTCATAAAAGAAACCAAAATATATGCGTATCTAATAGCTTCAACCGTTACAGTATATATGGCGGTATCTCTATTTCTACTTGCTAATAGACCAAGTTCTCTTTTTTCTAGTTCTCTATTGACATGCTTTTCAACCTTCGCGTTAAGAGACAATTCAATTCGTAATGCTGGATGTACTGTTATTTTCCACGGAGTTTCTATTAAAAGTTTTTCCTCTCCCTTATATGCCCAGCGCGGTGAATCGTCCTTTCCAATAATATTTCCAATAGCGCCCATGCGATACATATCATTTAGAACGGTAAAGCAGTTCGTTGATATTTTGCTGTCAGGATACAGCATTTTTATCCTATCGAAAATTTCTTGATATGTAAAAGAAATTTTGAAGCCTTGTAAGCAACTAAAAATTTGTTCAATTTCTTCCGCTGTGTATAATGCACACATTTCTTCTCTAATTTCAGCTAGACATTGTTTTGAGTATGTCGGCATAAAGGTTTCAAACGTATGTTGATTAAACTGATAGTAGTTTTTTGCCTCACTAGATTGCGCAGCTAAGAGCAATCTTACAATATCGCGAGGCTTGTGCCAAGTATTATCCAAGATATATGTGCAAATGTGCTTATTATAAACGTTTTGAACAAACCACTCACGAATTATATCTGTTTCACTTACTGGACGTCCTAAAACTTTTTCTTCGGAATTCTCAATTCTTCTCAATAATACACGCATAATTGGATGCTTAAAAGAGTTAGTATTCGTGTATTCCCAATTTAATCTCTCGTCATATCCTTGCATGATCTTATGAAGTTGTTTTGCCTGGATAAATCGTGTAATGGAGGTGACTATTTCGGGGCGAACAGAACATATAATCTTTGTCCCAGACTTGAATGTGTCGTTTATTTTTTTTACTTCAAATAGCAAATCTCTAATAAGGCGCAAATCTCGATAAAAAGTGCTATCTTCACCCCTATATGCTTCTAATTCATCAATAAATATATAATACGGGATATCTGTACGCTTTAATTTTTGAAGCAAGTCATATGCATTGTCTACAATTTTAATGAATTTCAAATATGCTTCGCTCATATTAAAATTCTGTTGTGAAAAATCAACGGGTTCAATTTCTAATCCTGGTTCTATGGTTCCCAATTGAGGGTTTGTGGCCACTTTAAGACTGACTTTCGCCGGAATGCGCATTTTCCCTTTGTTAATGGTTGAATCAATTTTACCTATTTCACGCACAAAAGCATCCCAATTACCATCTTCTTTTTGAAAGAGGCCTCCATTAAACTCTTCATCATCCGCAATTATTTTTTGGCACAACTGCCATTTCCATATATATGTGAAATCCGACTCGCTGTTTTGCCCTTCGGAGGCAAGCGCACCATCAATAGAAACCGATGTTGAAATGGATTTGGAGATATCTTGAAACTGTTTTCTTTGAGTCTGAGTTATCTCCTTTTCAAAATAAATAAAGGAAACACAAGCACTAGCATCCAAATCTTGGACATATCGTTCCAGAAAGTTCAATAAAGCTGTCTTGCCTGTCCCTTTATCACCCATTATAAAGAAAGGCGTTCCATATGTTGTGCTTGCCAAGCCATCTATGTTAACTCCGCTAGGTTCAATATAGTTTTCAGCAAATTCTTCGTAACCCTTTTCGCGAATCTCATCGCCTGCATCGGGCTTTCCCGCATATATTTCAGAAATTTTCATGGCTACATCCGTCCCAATATATTATTTGTAATAATTTTCAATAAAGTGCTCAAAGCTATTTGTAATGTAAAATTAAGTATATCATTGCTTATCGGTTTTATCAACATGGTCATCATTATTAAAGTTTATTTTTTGCCATAGGTATTAAACCTATGGCATTTTTATTTTCAAAAACCAATGTGCTATACCACAAACCGCCCCAAAATGAGTCTAAAATCCCATGTTTTCCTCTCCCCAATCAGCCAGAAGGCCACCGCCCATAGGTTTTCCTCTCCGGGGCATCTGGTCGGCATAGAGACCGTCTTTTCCCCCAAAACGAACACTTTTTCAGACCGCCGAAAGGAGGTGATATGATGGCAGTATTTCGCATTGAGAAAACCCGCAATTATACAGTGATGTCCAACCACCACCTGCGCAACGCGGGGCTGTCCCTGAAATCCAAAGGGCTGCTCTCCATGATGCTGTCTTTGCCGGAGGACTGGAACTATACCACCAGAGGCCTGGCGAAAATCTGCAAGGAGGGTACGGACAGCATCGGTTCCGCCCTGAAGGAGCTGGAGCGGGCCGGGTACATAGTCCGCAATCGGCTCCGGGACAGCAAGGGCAAGATCGTGGATGTGGAGTATGTCACCTACGAAACACCCCATCCCCCGGATACGGGCCAGCCTTGTGAGGACGAGCCGGATACGGCTTGTCCAGATACGGAAAACCCGGATATGGATAACCCATGTCTGGAAAACCGGCCGCAATTAAATAAAGAGAAAAGAAATCCTGAAGAACAAAATACTGATTCGTAAGTGCAAAAATCCAACAGAAATCTCCGATTCAATGTTTAACGAACTTGTCGATAAAATCGTTGTTTATGAAGCCGAGGGTGCAGGCAATGCCCGCACACAAAAGGTTGACATTTATTTCAACTATGTCGGCCAAGTCGATATTGCTTATACCGAGGAAGAACTTGCCGAACTGAAAGCGCAGAAGGAGCAGGAAGAACGGCAGCGCATGGAAAAGCAGCGCAAACGTGAAAAAGCCTATCGAGAAAAGCGAAAAGCAAAGAAAATCGCTAAAAACGGTGGCGAAATCATTAAAACCAAAACGTGTCCGCACTGCGGGAAGGTGTTTACACCTACGAGCAACCGACAGCTTTTCTGCTCAAGGGAATGCTGGAATCAGGCAAGACTGGAGCAAAAGAAAGCGGATAGAGAAGCCGAGAGAGGAACTCACTACTACAGGCAACGTGCCTGTGCCGTATGTGGGCATTCCTACTGGCCTACACACAGCCAGCAGGAATTTTGTTCCGAGGAGTGCAGGAGAATTAACCACAACAGGAAAACCTTGGAATTCTATCACAAGAAAAAAGAAAATCCAAAACCAGACCCAGAAGCAACCCCAACGCCGAAACCAAAGGAGGATAATGCAGCATGACTACCTTAAAGAACACGCTCCACGACAGCAACAACGGTCTGGATTACACTATGGTCAACGGCTACTATCTGCCGAACCTGACCGCAGCAGCCCCGGCAGAGCACCCCACCGGGCGGTGGGGCCGCTTACATAAGACGTACCTGAAGGAGCAGCATCCCATCCAGTATAATCAACTGCTCCTGTCCGGTGAGTTGGACGGCTATCTTGCCAAGCTGGACAAGCAGGCCGAAGAACAGCTTGCCCTAATCATCCGGCAGATGCAGGAAGCCGAGGGCGTGACCGAAGCCCTGAAAGCTGCCGATCCACTGGGATGGGTGCGCCGGATGAACAGCATCCGCAACCGTGCCGAGGAACTCATCCAGAAAGAACTAATCTTTATCTAAGGAGGTGCCTACCATGACCGTGCTGAAGCATATGCTGAAACTGGCTGTCCTGCCGCTTTACCTGTTGCTGATTCTGGTGCAGTGGGCTGGCATCTTTCTTACCACTTTTTCGTTGGTAGTAACAAATTTACTCGCAGGGATGTTCTTCTTCACGGCACTGGCCTGCTGGGTCATGGGGCTGGCAGACGGCGGCGAAGTCCTGAAAATGCTGATTACCGCATTTGTGGTTTTCGTCCTGCCTTACATAGCGATAGCTGCTATCGCCAAAATCTCCTTTTTCGCTGATGAACTCCGGGATTTTCTCCAATCCTAAGTTTCTTTGACCGCCCTGCACGACTGCAAGGCGGTCTTTTTGTTACATCGGGTCTGCACAGGGCAGACCCTTTTTTAATACGGAGGAACAAGCCTATGAAACTGACGTTTGAAGAAAAGAAGCTACTCTACACCTATGGCTGCGCCGATCTGGAGCTGACCCGCAAGCGGCTGTACGGAGTTGCCGGGCTGACGGTTGACCCCGACCAGAACAGGCTGGTGTATGACTTCTGTCGGAAGCTGGAGGACGAAACGCTGGCAGACTGGTATGACCAGATGTTCTATTTCGTCCGTGCCGAGATGGAGTGCTACACCAATATGCTGCTCCTGATGCAGGACATCGAGGAGGACAAGGAATGGGGACCGACCATCTTTGACGAATCCGAGGAGGAAGAACTGATTGACGATGTTTAAGGTGGAAACCATGATCTATGCCAGCGAGGACGGAACAAACAGCTTGTTCACGCTGAATCCCGCCTTGCAGAAGCAGCTTGATGCCCTTGCTACACAGCACCCGGAGGTGTGCCAGAGGAAAACAAGGGGTGAAGCTGGCGGGGTATCAGGTCAGGGGCGCTGCGCTGTCTATCCAGCCTGTGCGGGCATCCTGAAAGCGATAACCAATCTGCTATGGTAGAATAAAGAACAACGGGCAAAGCGTCAGGAGGGATGCTTTGCCCGTTTTACATACCTGTATGCAATTATGCGGAACTTTTAGAGCAGCGATGGCTGCTCATCCAGACAAAGAGCATTGAAGCGGCGAAAAAAACACGGGCATCCGTCTTGGTTGCCCGCGCATAAAAAGAATGATACACAGAAGGAGGGTGCACGGGTGTTCTTTATATCATGCCTATGCTACTGCCGACAACGATACTCTATACAGAATTATCTTCTGCTGACCGCTTTCAAAGCTTTTAACTCTTGTTTTACTTTCCTTCTATGTGTAATACCTTTATCCACGATTCGCCACACCCAGAAAAATGGCATCGTCCACGGATGCTTATAGACGAACGGATACGCATATTTGCAAAATTCTCTTCCGGGAAAAAGCCGTACACAGCAATATTTTAACTTTGTCCAGCGTGTGATGTCTTCTGAGTCTTCCTGAAGCTCATGCAGACGATTGTTAACGCTGTTACCGACTGTTCCGTAAGTGGTCGCATCACAATAGTACAGCAGCATTTCCTTTTCATCCTCAGTCAGTTCGGTCTCTGCCAGAGGCCGAACGGCAGAAAACAGCTTTTCTGCCAGCACACGGCTGTGCTGCTCGTATTCTGCGATTCCAAGCTGCGTCAGCTTTTGTTCCACTTCGTCCCGATCCATGATGTCGCCCAGATGCCGATCCATCACATAAAGATCGGCCAGTGTGCGGACACCTGTTCCACTGTGACTGTAATGCTTGTGTGCGTGTGCGAGGACAAATACATAAAAATCTTCCGGCGTAAAGGCAAACTGATATGCTGTTCCATCTACCGGCAGTAAGCGTTCTTTTACATTTTTATACTGCTCAGTCAATTCCTTATACGTCCCGTGAAACAGGGAAACGTGCATTTCAAAATTGTAAATGGGCGCTTTTTCGTATACATCGTGATTGCCCTTCCTGAAAGAAACAGTCTTGTAGCCCCGGTTTTGAAAAATCTCCCGCACCTGTTCACGTCCGGAAGGGTCAAACAAAATGTCATTGTCTGCCATCTCCCGCATTCCGGGCTTCGGGTACCAGTCTTTCAGAATGCTGCCTTTCAGGGGCATATACCAGATGCCTTGTGTTTCCAACTCATGCGAGATGGTCTTACGTTCGGCATCCAGCAGCATATTTTTTCGGATCGCCTTATTTTTGGCATCGATCCATTGCTTCTTTGTGGCTTCATCGGCATTTGCAAAAATCGCGGTTTTCTCCAATGCCATGCATACCATGGAAGCGACCGAATGCTTTCTTGCCATGATCAGAAGCTGCTTCAGATCCGCATCAGCCAAAACTTCTTCTCGCGCAGAAACACCTTGGAGCGCACACGCCATCAAATAAAGCAGGTGCTCACTTGTTTTAGTCATTGTGCTCATTTTGCGGTTCCTCAATATTCATCTTGATGGCTGTAAATCTCGCTGACAATATCCCGAAGTTCTTTGATCTGTGCTTTCTGCTGTTGTTCATAGCGGTCAAATTCTGCTTTGGCACGTTCCGTCCGTCCTTCTTTTTGTGCCAGAACCAAAAAGGCTGTATCAGCATCACGATATTCCAGCTTCTTTTCGGATACATATTCATCCAACACATTCAGATAATCTGTAATGTCCTTTTCTGCCAACGTATGATCGTGCAGGTTATCAAGGTCAAAACAAATTGCCATGCTGGTGTGCGCAGAAACCAGCGTAGTTGTCAAACGGCTGCTGGAGGTCGTGGCAAGAATAAACCCATACGGAAGATAAAGTATCTCGTCCTGTGTTCCATCGTCCAGTTCGGTACGGTATCGGAACAACGTCTGGTATCCGCGCTGTGCCAACAACGCCCGATTTGCATCTGTATCCTCTGGATTCCGCAAAAGAACAACAGGCTGCCATACTGGAGTGTATTCTGCGATCATTTCCTGAACTTCCGCTACGGTGTCCAGCGTATCATCCTGCATGGAACGAATAAACAGAACAAAATCAAAATTATCTGCAGCAGCTGCTTTGATGATATCCCGCAGAACCTCTTTACCCAGCGAGCAATTCAGCAGGATCGTCGGGGTAAAGGCATGGCCTGCACTCAATTCCTTTACAACCTCAATATCCTTCGCAGAAGATATCCTGAAGCAGGGAACCACACCAGATATATCCGTGTTGGTGGAAATTGCCTTCTCCCGCTTGTCCAATTCGGATTGGATCTCTCGGATCTCCTGTTCATAAGGGGCAGCCTGCTGCTGCAAGGCACGCAGCTGTGCCAGTCTCCGCCGTTCCTGCTGACGGTTCATCCATGACAGTCCGATCAGGAGCGCAGAACAAACAATGATCACACCAACCGCAAAGGTCTTGCTTTTCCAAAATTTCATAATGCTATCCTATTTTGTTTTTCTGTCGGATGCCATCTTTGGAAAAAGACAGCTCCCTGTCAAAAAATTCGGTCTGATCTGCGCGGTGCGTGACCATTAGCACCGTTTTATCAGTCATACGGCGCAGATTTTCCAACAACTGCTGCGCAGTTGCTTCGTCCAAGGCACTGGTGGCCTCGTCCAGCATCAGAATGGGATGCTCTGAGAACACGGCACGGGCAATGGCGATGCGCTGCATCTGCCCTTCAGAAAGCCCCTGTCCGTGTTCGCCCAGCGTGGTATCCAGCCCTTTTTCCAGCTTCTGCACAAAATCCTCTGCGCAGGCAATGCGCAGGGCACGGAGGATGCCGGCATCATCCTGTGCTTTGCACGGGTCGCCAAAGGAAACGATATCCCGGATCGTACCGGAAAGCAGCTGATTGCCCTGCGGCACATAGGCAAACAGGCTGCGCCACGCCGCCGTCAGCGGCTGTGTGCCGCTGGTGGTTTCCAGCGTGCGTGAGCCGGCATCCAGCGGGTAAAGGCACATCAGCAATTTCAGCACCGTGCTTTTGCCGCAGCCGGACGGCCCGGTGAACGCGATGTACTCGCCCTTGCGGATGGTCAGGTCAATGTCCTTCAGCACCACCGGCATGGGCTGCTGTTCTTCCTCTGCGCGGACAGGCGGCTGATAGGTAAAGCTGGCGTGCTCCAGCCGGAGTGCCGTCAGCTTGGTGCGATAAAACTCCAGCGCTTTTTCTTCTGCAAGCGGGTGCTCGCTGTCCGGTGCAAACGCTTCCGCTTCCATCAGGCGCTCGGCGCTGGCCAGCATGGAATAATACCGCGGCAGATACCCCGTCAGGTTGGCAAATGGGTTTTGCACCTGCCCCACCAGCTGCATGATCGCCATCAGGTTTCCGTAGCTCATCGTTCCGGTCAGGATACCGTATCCGCAAAAGCCGATGCCCAGCAGATATGCGCCGTTCATCGCCCCGGCAAACCCGATGTTGCACAGGTTGGAAAAGTTGCTGCGCTTCATCCGCGCAGCCTTGTGCTGTTCCATCAGGCTTGCCGCCTGCGTTGCAGTCTGTTGTTCCTTTGCAAAGGTGCGCACGATGAGCAGGCTTTCCAGCCGCTCCTGCAAAAAGACCTGCAGGGCGCCGTCTGCTTCCTGAATATTTTTGTGCAGGCGTTTCAGAATTTTCCGAAATCCATACGTCAACGCAAGCATGGCTGCGCCACCGGGGAGAAGGATGTACAAAAAACGCGGCTCGAGCCACAAAATAGCGGTCACTGCGCCCAGCAAGCGTACCAGCATTCCGATCACCCCGGGCACGATCTGGGTCACGCCGCCCGCTACCACGGTGGTGTCCGAGGTCAGGCGATTCATCCATTCGCCGGAATGCACCGCCGTGACCGATGCATAATCACCGGTAAGCAGGACGGAGAAGAGCCGGTGCTTGAAGCGGTTTTCCACAGTGGCGCTGGTGTACTCACTCAAAAAGCGGCCCGCCGCGCTCAACATGATCTGCCCCAGCAGGATGCCCACCAGCAGCGCCAGCGATGCCCAAAAACCGCCCTGTACCCCGTCCACGGCCATATTGATGATGCGCCGCAAAATAAAGGCAAAGGCGATGCTGGAAACGCTCAGCACCGCCTGTACTGCAACTAGAACGCCTACCAGAAGCTTGGTTTTTCCCGCTACGATGCTGAGCCATTGTAAGGTATTTTTTTGTTTCATTGGCACAGCTTCCTTTTTATTCTTCCGGGCAGGTCACGGCACCACAGCACCGCTGCGCGCAGGTAGAACAAATCGCACCACAGGTGCACATACAGCCGGTAGCGCTGATCCGTGACCGGGAGCTTTTGCCCATCCCGGATTACTGCCGTCAGCACGCCGATGATATGCCGGTCGGTAATGCCTGTCTCCCGCCGCCAGCGGTTGTCTCCGCAGAGGACGTAATCATTTTTACGCACTTTCAAAATACGGTGGAGCACATATTGTCCGCTGTCTCGGCGGTAGAGCGGCACATCGTATTTGTTCAGCCGTCCTTGCGGTTTGCGGGCGATAAGCAGCAGGTCTTTGCCCTGCCGGATCAGCGGCAGCATACTGTCGCCTACATTGCGGTAAAGCAAAAAGCCATTGTGCGCGATCTCCTCCTCAAAGGTCGATTTACGCATCCAGCGCACCAATTTTTTTCAGGTTGGCCAGCACCATATCCACATCCTCGGCCATCACAGCGCGGGGTGCATCGTACTTTTTGCACATGGCGTCCAGAATGGCTTCCTTGGTGGTTTCGGTTTTGAGCTGGTCGATGATAAAGGCGGCGGTGGCATTGCTGCGCACCATACCGGCAAAGCCGCCGTCCGCTTCCACCATCACCTGCTCGCCATCCATTTTCTGTGTGACAAATGTATCTTTCAGTTTCATATTCAAACGTCCTTTCTTGGAACGGTGTTTTTCAAGAAAAGGCAGACCGCCAAAGCGGACTGCCCTGTCAGAAGATTACTTAGTCAGCATCCAAACAATTGGCCGTGCAGTTCTCTTGATCAAACGGACAACCGGACGCCTTGTCAAATGGGCATTTGCCGATCGGGATGCTCGATGTCGTGATGACATCCTCGGACTCGAACTCGATGACTTCCATCTGAGCCTTTGCATACTTTTCCATGTTTACACACCTCCTTTCGCAGAAAATTTCTATGTGAAGCAGTTGTTACACCGCGTCACGCGAAAGAAGATATTGCAAACAAAACGGATTCAGGACATAATTTATCTTGCTTGCTTGCTTGCTTGCTTGCTTGCTTGCTTGCTTGCTTGCTTGCTTGCTTGCTAAGCATTATCGCTGTTTGCTTCATAAAGTCAAGTCCTCGCTTCCATTTTGGAAAAAACTATGTCAGCGCCCTTTGCAGGGCAAGGAAAATCGGGTAGGGCAGGCCGCCGAAACGGCCTGCCTGCTGCAGGAGATCAAAGACCTTGACCGGGGTAGTTCGGGTCGTTTGAGCCAAAACCGGGGCCGTAGCCTTCGATGGTGCAATTGCCGCTGGTCGTGATGACGTCCTCGGCCTCGAACTCGATGACTTCCATCTGAGCCTTGGTATACTTTTCCATGTTTGCACATCTCCTTTCGCGGAAAATCTCTATGTGAAGCAGCTGCTGCGCCGCGTCACGCAAAGGGTCAGCAGTCCGGGTGAGGTTCTTCCTCATCGATCTGCTCTTTTTTCAGCCATGTGTTGTAGGTTTTTTGCATGGACTTTAACAGGTGTTCTTTGTACTCCGCCCGCAGTTCTTCAAAACATTCTTTCTGTTCAGCACACTTTTTCAGACGGATACATTCGGGGTAATAGAAGCAGGTTTTGCACGCCTCAATCGGCTCCCAGTATTCTCGAAAACTTTGGATGACAGAACGCTCTGACGCTTTTCCATCAAGGCTTCCCACAAAGTTGTCCTCGCTGTAGTGTTCGCACAGCCCAAGTTCCCCATTCGGCAGGATCGTAAGGGAACCGCCGCTATCCGCCATACATTGCCGGATACGCAGTTTTTGGCGCAAATAGTACGATGCCCCGATTCCGTAATCATCCAGTTTTTTGCGGAGCTGCTGCTGTTTTTGATAGAGCTGGCGCCGTTCTTCTTGGGCACGGATATGTGTTTTGCTGCCTGCAAACTCAAACAAGGTATGGCTGTAAACCGAAAATTTACCTTTGCCGCCAAACCGCTCGTGCAGTTCATCCGCCAGTTCCATCAGATTATCGGCGTTGTGCTCGTCCATGTTCAGCCGGATATGGACGGAAACCCCTGCATCCAGCAAACGCTGGATATTTGCCAGTACCACCTGATAGGGGCTTTTGCCATCCTTATAAATAAACGCCTTGCTGCGGTTATAAATTTCCTCCGTGCCGTCCAGCGTGATCTGCACGCTCTTCAACTTCCAATGGGAAACCGCTTGTTCTACGGTAGCGCCGTCAAACAGATACCCATTAGAGATCATCATGGATTCGTACACGATGCCCTTTTCAGCAAGGTCGGTGCAGATGATGTCAATGACCTGCTTATTAAAAAGCGGCTCACCGCCAAACCAGTGCAGATGGACCTTTTCGCCGCCGCAATGCGCTGCAATATATGCCGCTGCTTTGTGGGCAGTTTCGTCGCTCATGGGAATCCGGGAACGCCCCATCTCATAGCAGTAAAAGCACCGGGCGTTGCAGTCCGTAGTAGTAAAAATGGTATAGCATGTAATATGCTCCGGTTCCTTCCACATCGTGCGGCGGATAAACCGCACCTGGTCGGCATATTTCATGTCGTCCATCTCCTGCGGTACGCGGAACCAGCTGCTGCGCAGTTCGGGCAGGGTGTCCGGCGCGGCATATTCTTCCGGCGTGAGCAGCAGCAGCGCTCGTGTCAGGGTGTGGAACACCAGCACACCGCCGTCCACCGGCTGCGCAACAACATATGCCATCCAGCGCAGGCCGTGCTCTGCCGGCTTCGGCTTGCCAAGGATCTTGATTGTATTGCCAGACGGCGGCAAAATGGTTTGCATTGCAGTGCTCCTCCTATTGATTCATCCCGTGGTAAGCTACAAGTGCGGCTTCCGGTTCCATGTTGCAGCCCAGCCGGTACAGCGGCACGCTGCTGCCCAGCCGATCCACCAGAGCCAGCGTTTTTTGTGCCCCAATCGGGGAACATGGGCGGTAGCTCTGCTGGCAGAGCATGGGTAATGCCGCCTTTTTGTCGATGCGCTGGATTGAGTTTTCTGTGTTGCGGGTCAGGATGCAGACAGCTTTCAGCGGGCAGGAGGTGTTGGTACTGCGGTGGTGCTTGCCGTCCCACGGCGTTCCATAAACAGTCACGCCCTGTGCGCTGATTTTCAGCAGGGGCTTGTCATCGTTGATGAACACTGCCCGTTTACCGAACCACTTTTTCCAAAGCTGGGTGTGGGTGCTTTTGCCTGTGCCGCTTTTGGCGGTGAACAGGTAGGCTTTGCTGTCCACGCTGATGCAGGAGCCATGAAACAGCAGGGTGTCCCATTCTAAAAGCCGCTCTACGATTTTGCGGTACAGTGCCAGCGTTTCCAGATATTCATCGGAGAAGTTCCCCGGCGCGTGTCCTTCCACCGCAGCTTCCCGGTCGTTTTTTTCTCGTTCAAACGCAATATCAGCGGGAGTGACTGCGACTTCAAACGATGCGGGTGCATCGGTCAGATAATTTTTGCAAAAGGTGCGGGTCTGCTCATACAGCGCCGAAACACCAATGACCTGTCCCGCCAGTGCAATACGAAACGACACCCTCATACACAGCACTCCCTCACTTTCCTGCATTATACTTCGCCGCCTGTTTTTTCTCCCTGGCACCATAGCAACAGCATCTCTTTCAGATGAAGCAGTTCCTGGGTATGGTCATCTTTGGGGTCATTGAGCCATACAAGCCCTTGTGCGTATCGCTCTGCCATGCTCAGCATCGTGATAGATGATGTGATAAACATTTCCTCTTCCGGGATATCCGTGCGGATGCTGCCATCAACTTTTGCCCGCTCATACATTCCATGAAACAGGAGCTGCATGGGTTTGAGTACATCCAGATGTTCCCGGAGTTGCTTATCCTCCATATTTCCGCGGCGGTTCATATAGGTTTTATATTCACCGCTGAATCGCAGTACTTCCGGACGGTTCTTGTACAAAGCAATCATCCTATCGGCGTAAAACTCAATGCCCTGATAAGCAGTAAAATGCTCAAAGTGATTGGTTCCGGGGTCTCCCAGAGCCTCCTGCCATACTTCATCCCACACCTTTGCACTGATGGCGATGAGCAATTTTTCTTTCGTCAGAAAATATTTGTACATCGTTGCAGGGCTGACATTTGCAGCGTCTGCCACTTTTTGCAGGCTGACAGTTTCGATTCCGTTCTGAGAGAACAGTCGGAATCCCGCTTCGATCAACTGATTTTTCCGTCGGTCAGCTTCACGCTTGTCACGTTCAATGTTTCTTGGCATCTCATCACTCCGGTTTTATTACACTGCTCTCATTCGTAGAGTAACGCTCTACTTGTTGGTGATTATACTCGCGGAATGCCGATTTGTCAATATAGAGCAAATATTATCCTGAACGGAAATCAGACACTTTGCAGTCTTACACGATTACAGCCCGGAAATAGATAAGTACCTTACCATCCATTGCTATCAGCCCGAATCCGGCTATTGCGCCTGCGTGCTGCAAGTGACGGAGCGATAAATCGAATAAAAATAATATATGTCCTTGCCCCGCGCTGCCAGTGCCTTTCTTAGATATGATTGGACGCAATTGCTTGTTTGTGACAAGTTATTTTGAAATTACAAGAAATAAGGAGTGATGCCATTGACCCAACCGAAAACAGACCTAGCCTACCTCCGCAGCGAAAAAGCCAAAGCAGAGCAAAAGTTGCGCTCTTGTCAGCACAGAGAGAAAATCCTTGAGCGTCGGATGTCGGAGCTGAACCGGAGAGAGCGTGTGCATCGTCTTTGCATCCGTGCCGGAATGCTGGAAAGCTTTCTGGTCTGTCCGGGAGAACTGACCGATGATCAGGTGATGGAGCTTTTGAAGATCTCGTTCCGTCAGCCTGAAGTCGTGCTGGCGCTTGCAAAGATGGTGCATGATGTTCACGAAAAGCAGAATGTTCCGAACCCCCTATGAAATAGGGCGCAATTATACACCTCGTCGTCACTTGCTGCGTATCGTTCGCATCTGTGCAAAAGCACAAATGCTCATTCACTCCGCAGTTCCTCCTCTTCCCCATAAAATCATCTTCGATGCTTTTCCGGGGACCCCTTTGTGTGAAATTGCGGTCTTGCAGACGGCTCGATGAAATCGAAGCTGGCGTTTGTGCGCCAGCCCGATTCCATCCCAAGGAAAACTGCATTTTCCTTGCGCTGCTTTGCAGCTATCCTTTTGCGGCTCCCGCCTGAGACCGAAGCGCACAGCACTCCGCTCCAAGGCGGCGAGTACAACCGAATACGATTCCAGACCGTTCATCAAGAGCAATCTTGCTGGGCGGTCTTTTTGTTTGGAGGTGATGCCTATTCCGTGTCCGCACTTCAAAATTACCATCGTCAAACGCAGCCAAGGGCAGTCCGCTGTTGCCGGGGCTGCTTACCAAAGCGGCGAACGGCTGTTCAGCGAGTACGACCAGAAAACAAAATTCTACAACAAGAAGAAAGAACTTGTCCACGCTGAGATCATGCTGCCGTCCCATGCGCCGCCCGGATATGCAGACCGGGCGACGCTTTGGAACGCCGTGGAAGCCGTGGAGAACCAGTGGAACTCCCAGCTTGCCCGGCGCATCGTGCTGGCGTTTCCGGTGGAAGTCCCGAAAGAACGGTATCTGTCCATGATAAAGGAATTCTGTCAGGAGCAGTTTGTTTCCAAGGGCATGATTGCCGACTTTGCCATTCACGACAAGGGAGATGGAAACCCACACGCCCACATTCTGCTGACGCTCCGGGCAATGGATGAACACGGCAAGTGGCTCCCGAAAGCCAGAAAGGTGTACGACCTTGACGAGAACTGTGAGCGCATCCGGCTCGCTTCCGGCAACTGGAAGTGTCACAAGGAAAACACGATGGACTGGAACGACCAGAAGTACGCCGAGGTCTGGCGGCATAGCTGGGAAACCATCACCAACCGCTATCTGGAAGCTGCTGGCAGACCAGAACGTGTTGACCTGCGCTCCTTTGAGCGGCAGGGTATCCAGCAGATACCGACTGTGCATCTCGGCCCCGTTGCACACCAGATGGAAAAACGTGGAATAGAAACTTTTCTCGGCAATCTGAACCGGGACATTCGAGCCGCCAACAGCCTGATGCAGTCCATCCGCAGCGCAATCCGTGGGCTGCAACGCTGGATTGCAGACCTGAACGAAAAGAAGCAGCTTCTTCTGGACGCTCTGGAAAAGGCGAAAGAACCAACGCTGTCCGACCTGCTGGTGGACTACTTCAATCTCCGCAATGAGCAGCGCAGCGATTGGTCTGGCAAGGCAAAACTGAAATGCACTGTTCGGGACTTTGAGGAAGTCAAACGGGCGGTGGACTATCTGAAAGCCCATTCTCTGAACA
>ENA-OWXD01000341-OWXD01000341.1-human-gut-metagenome-genome-assembly--contig:-NODE-341-length-15420-cov-31.2528_pt1 | contig 15420 bp, 14 predicted proteins | sample MGYA00249244_ERZ652055 | MGnify/ENA primary metagenome ERZ652055 (study PRJEB26925, sample SAMN05827059) | human gut metagenome | biome: ENVO:2100002; feature: ENVO:00000062; material: ENVO:00002003...
TTTCGTCCAGTTCATATTCTGACTTTTTTTGGTACTGGTTATGTAAAAGCCCTTTTCCAAATACAACGTTTCGTTCTTCGACCTCTTCTGGAAAAGTTATTTTGATATCTATTAACTTCTCATATTTGTAACAAATAAAACTGAATGGCATCCAGATTTCTTTTTTATTCTCTATATACCTGTAGCTTCTTGCATGAATCCTAGCACTATGCTTCAGAAATTCAACATACCCCGCTATCATTAAAATATGCAGTGATAATAACGCTTTTTCAATCGCATCATTCCCACTGCTATTCGTCCAACATTTCCAACAGGAATATACTGCTGCAAAAAAAACATCTGTCAAAAGCAACATTTGAAACAGAAAACACCCTCTGATTCCGGAAAGCCATTTTCGATTTTTTCTCATCATCCCATAAACATATAGAGGATTTTCATCTACACTTTCCGAAGAAATATCCTGATCCGGTGTTTCGCCACATCTGAATACCCATCCAGTCAATGCCAAATATCCCAAACCGGCTATTCCAAATGTGAATCCATCATCTTCAAAAATCCAACGATATGACAAGAATAAAATACAAAATAATAAAATTTTTTCAGGTATCTTTTTTCTTTTCCTTCGGTCTATTCTAATCCCCCCTAATTATTAAATACATACCGTTTTGTATTGGTGAGAATACCTTTCCCACCAATACGTTTCTCATATATTTTATATGCCAAAATTATACGTAAAGCCAATATAACTTTCCTAAATACTCATAACACTTCATATACCGCATTCCTTTTCCTGGAGTATACTCACCTCCCCCGCCAATAACTCTCCCATACTTTCGTATTACAATATTAGAATTAACCTTCCTATTACTCCAATAATTTCTAGAATAAGAAATTATTTGCTTTCCTGTTAATTGCCTCATTTTTTCATTTTTTTCTTCATTAACTGCCCTTCGTAGCGGTAATGCCTCTGCGAATGAAAGGTTCATATTTGAAATTCTTCGATTTGCGTCATGGTAATCTTTTCTCATATATTTCAAATATCCTTTTTGATTTTGCTTTGGTACTATAATATTATCTACAGCACTCCAAATTAATGATATTCCCGCACTTACCGCACCATTTATAACCGCGCTTGTAAAATCTCTATTTTCATAATAATCACTTGCAAACGAAGTAACACCACTTACAACTGCACCTGTTGTCGAACCACCAATTCCCAAAAATCCCATAGCGGTTCCAAGTCCTGCGGAAGCGGCAGTGATCCAGTTTATCTCTGACAGATTTTTCCCCTCAAAAATCATCTGACATCCAACTGAAAGTCCCATTCCAGCGACAAAACTTGCTGCTGCAACCATCCATGCATTTCCATCCTGATCTGCACGTACCAGTGGATTATCGTCACAGTAGGCAAATAAATTTCGATTATGTAATGTCTCCATAGATGCTTTTTCACTTTTAAAGTTATCCGCACTGATAAATCTCCGGATCTCCGGATCATAATACCGGTTCTTCAGATAGTACATTCCGGTTTCTTCATCGTAGTAGTAGCCTCTGTAACGGAACGGGTTGATTTTCCAATGGTGCCGGCTTTGCTGCCGGTGATGCTCAGGATTTTTCCCCAGCTGTTATACTTGTATTCTACTACAGTCTCTCCGGCGTCGTCAATCAGTGCAATGACATCATTCTGCAATAGTAAATTTTTCGTTACGGTTCCCTCCGACAGCTTTCCAATCTCCCACGTTCATGCTATACTAAACCTATCTCTGTCTGCCCGTTTCAGTCATGGAGCAGACTTATTTTTTCAGGAAAGGATTTATTTATGAAGCGTATCAAAAATATCGATCTGCTCCGTGCGGGGGCGATCCTCTACATTATGCTGTATCACTGCTACGTTCTGTCCGGGCAGCCATGGCAGTCGCATACAGCCATCCACACACTTCTGACTCTTGGAGGTGAAGTAGGAGTTACACTGTTTTTCCTGTTAAGCGGATATGGGATTTATCTTTCCCTTTCTTCTTCGGAGGCGCGAGGCTGTCTCCCCGGCTGGCGGGCTTTTATGAAAAAGCGCTGCATCCGCATTATGCCCCAGTATTATGTATGTATCACGGTCCTTCTGGTCTTTATGTCCACGCAGATGTTCAGCAATGAGGGACTTCGGCATATCCTGGCGTATTATACTTTTACGGAGAACTTTTCCCCAGTGACTCATGGTTCCATCAATGGTGCGCTGTGGACGATGGGCGTGATCTTTCAGTTTTATCTGATCGCCCCGTTCCTTTATAAGGCAGTCCGGAAAAACTGGCTCGTCTCTGCCATTGTGTCCATTGTTTTCACTGTTATCTGCCGGTTCGCAGTTGTCCGCTATCTCCACAATTCCGGAATTTCGGATAACTCTGTATATTTTGTATACGAGCGTCAGGTATTCTCTGCGCTGGATAATTTCGTGCTGGGAATGGCTGCTGCCGCTTTCTGGAAGCAGACCGGAGATCGTATGCAGGATTACCGGCTGAAGCTTGGACTTCCGGTTTCTATTGCAAGCACCGCACTGATCCTGGTATGGATCTTTTATTACCACAGTCACGGGCTTTATGGCACCGCTCCCTCCGGTTATCCGGCACATTCCATCCTGGCGATCCTGTTCAGTATACTGCTTGTGGGATTCTCCCTCCTGCCGGAAATGGATTTCAGGTTTCTGCGTCCGCTGTACTTCGTAGCCCGGAACCAGTACGGGATCTATCTGTGGCATATGCCCATCATCATGATCCTGCAAACCAATGCGCCATGGTTCAACACCATGAGCCAGCAGCGCTTCTGGCTGTTTTTGCCATGTATGGTGGTCATCACCTGCGTATTCGGCTATTTTGCGACCCGCTTTATCGATCATCCCGCTTCTGCGAAAAAGAAAGGATAACTTCTCATGAAAGACAGAACCGCCGTTAACCACAATATCCGCAAGCATTTTAACGAACTGATCTACAACACAGCCCGTTACACAGAAATCGCATTATCCATCGTGATCATTATCGTGATCGCACTGTCCGGACTGCGTCTGATCCTTACAACTGCCGGTACCTCCATCATGGATATGGACACCAGCTTTTTTACCAGTTTCCTGTCACAGGCACTGTCTCTTGTAGTCGGTGTGGAGTTTGTAAAAATGCTCTGCCGCCATTCCGCCCAGACTGTTGTGGAGGTCCTGCTTTTTGCAACAGCAAGGCAGATGGTCGTGGAACATCTCGATCCTGTACAGACACTGATCGGGATCATCGGTATCGCCATTCTTTTTGCCGTCCGGAAATATCTGATGACGGACAGCGATGATATGACCCCGCATCAGAAGAACGCTTCAGAAGAATCTTCAAAAAAAGCTTTCTCTTCTGAGGGCAAATGAGCATAATTGCAGAAAAGCTCCAACTGTATCCCGATATTGATACGGTTGGAGCTTTTCTTATAAATTGCATTGATATAAACCCTATACGATACTATTATCCACGTCGGACCAGCTGCATGCCCACAGCAGCTATCTCCAGATAATATACCCTGCATAGACCAGGTACATACATACCATGGAAATTCCCTCTTTCCGGCTGATCCTCTGCTTTGTGGCCGCATAGATCCACACGATCAGCGAGAACACGATAAGTATGACAATATCAATAATATTTTCCCGGATCAGTGCCACCGGATTGATGGCAGATGCAACTCCGAGAACCATCAGGATATTAAAAATATTGGAGCCTACCGCATTTCCCACAGCCATATCCACTTCGTTCTTTCTGGCTGCAACCACGGAAGTCACCAGCTCCGGAAGGGAAGTTCCGATAGAAACAATGGTCAGTCCCACCAGTGTCTGGCTCATTCCAAGATCAATGGCAATGCGGCTGGCAGCATCCACCGTAAGATCTCCGCCAAAGGCAATGGCAAATGCGCCTCCCACAATAAAGAGGATGCTCTTCGGCCAGGAAAGGATGCCGATTTCTTCTTCCAGCTCTTCCATTCCTTCCATGTCCACATTTTTTCCTGCTGCCCTGGCCTTCATGGCACTTTGGATCATTACCACAATATAGCCTGCAAAAAATCCCAGCAGGATCATTCCATCCAGATGACCAAGTCTCATTCCGATCGTATCTCCTGCTGCCAGGATCCCCAGCCCCAGAAGAAGGAGCGCACAGATCATGGAAAACGGAATATCCCTCCGGATGGTTTCCTTCTGTACCAGGATCGGTGTCAGGATGGAACAGACTCCAACAACCACCATCAGGTTAAAAATATTGGAACCTACCACATTGCTGACCGCAAGCTCATTGTTATTGACCAGTGACGCTGTAACGCTGACTGCAGTTTCCGGCAATGATGTTCCCATTGCCACAATAGTAAGGCCGATGATGATCGGCGGCACCTTCAGCCTTTTTGCGATACTGGAGCTTCCTTCTACAAAGAAATCCGCACCCTTCATCAGGAACACAAAGCCGATCACAAGAAAAACTAACACAAGGATCAGCGGTGAACTGTTTACCAGATTTTCCATTTTTCTTCTCACTTTCTTTTTTTATTTCCCATAACCCGGAGATTCATTGTCGCCCGCCCTGCTGAAAAAATTCTTTCCGGCATTCTTTTGTTACATAAAAAAGACCCATGTATGCCCTGCTGCAATAAAATATAACAAAGCATACATGAGTCTCATTCTTTAAGATTTGCCAGGTTTTTCAGAAAAAACCGGGTCTGTTGACAAATCACACTTACGTGCGAACTACTCCCTCATGGAATTAAAATTTTCAATTTTTTTCAATTTAACAGAATTGTTTTTAAAAGTCAACCCCTGGCCGGTGACTTTTCTTTATCGAAAGCACATATTTTATGTATCTTTATTATTTTCTGCTTTCAGAAACAATCCCCTTCAGAATCTGTAAGACTCCGTCTTCACTGTATGACGGACATACTTCCCTGGCTGCTGCCTGCACTTCCGCTCTGGCATTGGCTACCGCATAGCTCCTTCCCGCTTTCTGAAGCATGGCGATATCGTTGAGGTTATCTCCAAATGTACAGGTTTCCTCCGGAGAAATTCCTAACTGTTTCTGGATAAATTCGACAGCTGTACTTTTTTCGCCCTCCGGCGGAGTACTGTCCATCCATTCTTTTCCGGCAGCCGCCAACGTTACCTTATCCCTCCATGCCGGTGTAAAATACGGTGCACAAAGCTCCTCGCACCGTTCCGGGTGATAGACAGAGAATTTCAGCACCTGTTTTCCCTGAAGAGAAGAAAGATCATCCACTTTTCTCATATCATAGCCATAGGAATCCCGCAGCCACCGGAACATCCTTCCATTCTCATTCTCCGCATAGCAGCACTCCGGTGTGGCAATAAAGCAGTCACATTCCAGCATTTTTTCTTTCACCATATGATGCATGCGTTTCCAAACCTCATCCGGAAGTGTATGTACCTTCAGGATCTTATCATTCTTCCGGATCACCGTACCGCCATCCGACACAAAATACACCAGATCCTTCACCGGCTCAAACAGCTTCCTCTCACTGTCATACTGCCGCCCGGAACACACCACAAAGGTGATTCCCAGCTCAGTCAGCTTCCGGATCACTGTCATATATTCCGGATTGATAGTCATGGTCCCGTCTTTTACAAGAGTTCCGTCTACGTCTGTTGCGATCAGTTTTATCATGTTGTTTTTACTCCTCTCCCATCTGAAATACCAATATCCTCTCCCTGGGATTTTTTCCGTCGAAAAGATCCTGACAGTCGATCTCGTCCAGGAATTCCAATTCCGCTACGGTCATCAGATATGAAATATATTCGTCAGATGGATAATAGAAAAAGAGTAGCATTTTTCTTGTTTTTTCATACCAGGATTCCCGGATGCGTCCGATGACGCTTCTCAGTATTTCCACAGAAAAGGGATTAAAAAAATAAAATCTGTCTGCAGACTCCGGCACCTGAAAAAGGGCTGCATTCTCCAGTATAAATGATGTTTTTGTCCCGGAAACAGCCCGCTGCCTGTTTTCTTCTGCGGCTTTTGTCATACGTTCATCGTACTCCACGCCTGTAGTCCGGCATCTGACCTGCCACGCCAGAAAAAAATCCACTCTGCCTTTTCCACATCCATAGTCGATCAGATGATTCTTTTTCCCCAGATATCCACAATAAGCCAGCCGTTCCAGCACCCCGTACGGCGTTGGCTCGTATGGATAACAGTACTGATCCGCTCTGGAATCGTCACGACCGGTGGTTTTGATCTTCAGCAGCTTATCATATTTTACTTCATTTTGATCCATGCCTCTGTTAATCTCCGTTCGCTACATCGGGCAGCTTCGTTTTTCCTCTTTATCCATATCTCCATGGACATACCTGGCATTGAACTCCATATTGATCTCACGGATTTCTTTCTTTCCGTCAATATAATCCTGATACATATCCGCAAGTCTCGCCATACAGCCATCACAGTTCGCGGAAATATTTCCAAGAGATTCCTCCACGATCTGTTTACGTTCCTCTTTTGTTGTATCTTTGATCAGATATCCTGGCATTGTTTTTTCCTCCTGATAGGTTCACCTCTATTTCAGGTGTTTTGTACTTTCATTGTTGTTTACTTTTTCCTGTGAAAAAAGCTGCTTGTATCAGACAAACAGCTTTACAAAAATTTTTCTTTTCTGTTTTTTTATTCTACTCTGGCCCACTACCAGTGTCAATACAATTTTTCGCCTATTTCCGAAACACAAAACAAAAGCCTCCAGATCAATTCCAGAGGCTTCATACGTGCGTTAGAGGATTCGAACTTTTACCGCCACACTCAAACCCGCATAGAAAGGAGGTTTCCGCTACCGTTTTTTCCCTTGTCACAGGTAAGCCACAGGTTTTTATTATCATATTCATCTTTCAATTCTTCAGCTAAATATAAATCACTCATACAGTGCATATCAGATACACCGTCACGCATCAGCTGATAAGTCTCTGAATGATAAAAAAAATTCAGTGCCGCATCCAATGAAAGTCCCTGCTGCTTTGCAAAACATTCAATGACACGACTATACTTCTTCTGAAGTAAAATTGGATTCGCGTTCATACTTCCACTTCCTTTTCTTTCATCACATCAAGAAGATCATCTACGATATATTCTCGGCTCTGAGTATGCAACATTTCATATTCTGGCACCATACAAATTGAAGAACATATCTGATATTAATATTTTCTTAGTAAATTCTCCTACTTTTGCTCAATAAAATCAATTTGTGGATTTTCAGAATAACTTTTCTCAATAAGTTTATCTTGTCCAATTATTTTCACAACATTTGCAATCTTATCTGCAAGAGCTTTTTTATTATGATATATAATATGTACATTTGCATCAGGACATAATAATAGTTCGCTCAAAACATCCCTGTCAGAAACGTCAAGAGAATGTCCCAATATATATATTTCATCTGGGTCACAATGAGCCACATTAAATTCTTGTCTCAGCTTTTCTATTCGATGAATCCATTTTTTATATTCTGCGCCTGTTCCTTTGTATATTCTTTGAAAAAACTTTTTAAACTCGATAAACTCATTATCGCTATCCCGTTTAGTATCAGTAAGATATTCATCAATTCCAAGAATCATATTGCAAGTATCAACATTATTATTAATATCTGCTTTTCCATGTATAAAATGATACTTCACACCATCTCTGCAATTTCCATATATTCTTTCAAAAGTATTTGTATAATTAAAACTAAGAACATGATTAATTTGTAAGTTCTTAAGCATCTCTATTTCTTTTCCATCAATCTCTATTTTATTTACATATTGGCAGAGATAAATTTCCAAACAATGTGTAAGACGATTTAAGTCCCTTAACAAATTCTCTTTAACCAATTGCATTCCCTTTGGATTATCCCAAACGTCATCTAAACTAAATTTCTCACTAAATCCAGCATATTGATTTTCAATCGCTCTATAATACTTAGCTTCTTCCATTGGATTTCTTCTAGCTTCATTTATCAGTTTACGAACTGCATCTATTTCTTGAATTACTTTTGAAATTTCCGTTTCAAAATCTATCCAATTTTCTCCACACTCAGAAACTTTTTGAAAATGATTAATCCAAAAATTATCTTTTATCATCTCTTTAATTTCTGCAGCAGCCGAAGCACTTTCCTTAGCTCCAAGTCCATTTTTTTGAAACCGAGAACACATATCTTCACTTTCTAAAACAAACTTCAAAAACTCCTTATAAGATGTCGGAAGTCCATGAGCAAGATCAAATCCATTACCAATCACTAAAATATTCATATGCACCCTTACCTTATTCCGTATCTTTTCGTAATTCATTTTCAATCTCATCAATTGATGGAGGTGAGACTTTAAAATCTTCTGGAATCAATTTTGATAATTCACATGTCGCCACACCCAACGACTGACTATTTGAAATCTTCCCCAACTTATGGAAAATTCATATTATTTTAACTATGTCACATTATCTCTCTTCCGTATTTCTTACGTAAATCGTACTTCGTGCTGCGCCTTCTTTTTTCAGCCAACCACTTTCAACCATATTCAGCAAAATCGCTCTTGCTCTGCGTTGTTTTACCTCTAAAAGATCTATTACCGTAGCTGTTGTAATGAAACCATTTTCCAATACATGTTTATAGATTAGCTGCTCCTGCGCATTATCCGGTACTTCATTAGCACTATCCGGCACTTTATCGGTACTATCCGGCACTTTACCGGTACTATCCGGCACTTTACCGGTGATATCCGGCACTTTATCAGTACTATCAATGCCATTATAGGTCTTTGTAATAACCTGCCCCCGATAAATATTAATACGCAGATCAACTTCGCCACCAATAAACTCTGGCTCCCTCAGTCCGGCAGCTTTTACTTTTTCAATAATCCTTGGAATACCACTGCCCCAATGTTCAATCAGATTCATATAGGAAAACGCATGTGCAAGTGCTTCATTTCTGATTTTGGAATAACCTTCTTTCATACGCTCCAGAGTCTGTCCCATTGGCAACTTTCCTGGAGAAGTGATTTCCAACCGGTTGTCATATACGGCAACCTGAATCATCCCATGATCCAGATAGCTACGATGCACCATTGCATTTATAATCAACTCCCGAATCGCATCTGGTGGAATTTCATAAATATCCTGGCGGTAAATACCAACAATAGTCGCACCCAAATGAATATTCCGCAGAACAAACTGAAATGCTTCCTCAATTTGTTCCCAAAGCGGTCCTGTATACTCCCGTCGATCAACAAAAACAGCTTTTGTCGTTCCCTTGAACACACCGCATTGCGTTGCGATATGAAGTCCTCCCTGCCCTGTTAAAATAGCATAAGCATTGGACGGATAATCTTTTCCATCACGCTCAATTAAAATTCCCCAGGAACGAAGCTGCTGCTTGCCAACATCTTTGATAGATGCTTTCTGACCTTCAGTATGTGCATTTTTGACTGCCTGTTCTTTCATAGCTTTGCAAAGTACATCAATTTCTTCATCTGTAATAGTCAAACCGCTGCACAAAGCCTGGTCAAAGTAACGATTGCTGCCCTCAAACATCAACTCTCTTACCATGTACTCGTCAGCCAGGCGTGTTGTTCCCGCAACGCGAACATATACACCGCCTTCTCTTCCTAGAGCCTTGATATAATATGGTCGCTGTCTTCCCTCAGAGATTTCTGCCACAATGACCGTTTTACCACCAATTGTCTGTAAGCTGATATCTGGGATAATCGCCGGTTCACAGCTGTCCGACACAGCATTGGCAATTGCATCCATTTTCTTGAACACATCTTCCCTGTCAAAACCTACAACTTCTCTGGTTTTATCAGCAATCCCGAAAATAATTTTTCCACCGGTTCCATTTGCAAAAGCAACCACGGACTTCATATATTTTATACTTTTCTCCGGCAGATTTTCCTTGAACTCCACATTCTTTGATTCACCAGCAAGAATTTCTTCTATAGTCATCATAACACCTCATTTCTATTCTATATTCACTCTCAGCTTTGTCTCTATATTTTCAATAATTCATAAATCTTTCTCGAAAAAATCAAATCATTTTCTATTTCTTCATCTGCACAAAAAAATTCCGCACATACTCTATTTTTATATTCATTTGTCAATCCAGCAATTATAAAAATCATCCTATCAATAAACCTATCTTCATTGCAAATAAGCTTGTTATTCATATAACTAGGAAATTCTATAATATTTCTAACATACTTCCTCATGATATCAAAATATTCTTTTCCAATTTCTCTTTCAATATTTGGATAACTTGAGGTATTAATCATCCACTCTAAATGAACTGTAGACATTTTTTCTTTTACACACAAGGTAACTATTTCAAATGCCAGAATACAACTATCCATTTTTTCTTGAGTTGCCAACAATCTATGTAGATTTTCCGCTTTCTCAAAAATTTTTTCTTGTGTACGAATATCTATATTGGCAGTAATTTCTTTAAGAAATTCTTCCAGCCCATCCCTTTCTTTAATATCAAACATCTCCATATAACTTGCGTATTTCTCAATAAAATTATGCGCAGATCCATTGTCAAGTTTAAAGCTGAATGCAATTATTTTTTTCAAATATCGGTCAACATCCATCTCATCCCCATAGATTTGATGTAATGAATTACTGATTTGTTTTTTCTCCATTGCAACTATAACTACTACATTTTCTATCTCATTAAATACATGATGAATACGTTCTAAAACTTTAATTGCATATAAAGGTAAACATCTGTCCAATTCATCAACCATGATGACTACTGTTTGGGTTTGTGATATTTTCTCAATTTGATTCTGTACTTTTTTAACTACTTTCTGGAAACCAAAATATTTATCATATATTTTTACATCCCCCTCTGGAACTTCACCAACACCATCCATGTCAATTCCCGTCTTTGCTTTTATTGCCTCAACCGCAATTTTTGTTATTGTATTCTTAACAGTCTCTAATAATACCCTTTTAGCGTCATCAGTCAATAAATTGATATACTGATCTATCTGATCCCTTAGTACAGAAATAATTGCAACTATTGGCTCTTCATAATAATCATATTTCCAACAGTCATACCGAACAACAAAGAATCGATCAGCACCCGTTTCCTCTGATTGTTCTGGCTGAAGACATTCTTGTATGTTTTCCAACACAAAGCTCTTACCGCTTCCCCATTCTCCCTCAATAGCAAAGCAACAATTTTTACGTTTTTCTGAAAGTACCATAGCTAAATCTACTATCTGTTTAACAAAAGCTTCCCTATCTAAAACATCTTCTTTTGAAATCACCACTTCACCATCTTTCTTTATCTTAGCCAAGCGCTCTAAAAAATTGCATGCTTTTTTTCACATCGTTCCATATCAATAACACATTTCTGGAAAAAAATTTATTTTTTTAAGTTAATTGTAACATGCAGATTTTTTTTCAACAACTGTATTATTCACAGACAAAAAACCACTTCAAAACCCGTATTTAAAAAATCGGCCGTTTTCGCCAATAAATAAGGAGCTGCATTTAACAGCTCCACAGTTTATTGAATAATAGATCATCTGGTAATAGATCATCTGGTAATAAAAAATCTCTGAAAATCAACATTTCTATTTTTTTCAAATTCACCAATCAGAATTTCATTATCATTCACTGAATATATTTTGTCATATCCTGCAAGAACATCAGAATCTGTATTTTTAATGTAACGTCTGAGATCTGCTTTTGAATAATGAGGAATAACTGTCCCATTAAATAAGGACAATGCCCTATAATCATCAAGATTCTCAGTATCTCTGTCAAAATCCAATGCCAGGCGAACATCAATTCCAGCAATCATTGCACCGGCGCTGCTGCCGATATAAGTTGCATTGTTTTCTAACATACTTCTTTTTATTAAACCTCTCTCTCTTCTCATCACATTACACATCACCATATCCAGTATCAAATAATCGCTCTGCATTCCTTGTCGTCAGTTCAATTATTTTTTCTGTTGTAGTTCCACGAACAAGCACAAAAAAGGCCAGAAACCATTGATTTTCAAGGTTTCCAGCCTTTCGACATAGCGTGCGTTAGAGGATTCGAACCCCCGACCTTTTGGTCCGTAGCCAAACGCTCTATCCAGCTGAGCTAAACGCACATCTTTGTTGCTTTTCCTTTGTGATATTTCGTATCACCGCTGCAACAATATGTATGATACTCTAAGACCTATAAAATGTCAAGGGTTTTTTGAAACTTTTTTTGATTTTTTTTAAAAATATTTTTTATTGCTATTTTTGATGCAAAAGCAACAGTTTTTTAATTCCGTCTAAGTGCCTCGATCGGGCTCAGTTTCGCTGCCTTTTTCGCCGGATAGATTCCGAAGAACACACCTACTGCACAGGAGAACAGCGTAGCCGCCAGGATAGTTCCCGCACTGATCCCAGGTGTGATGGTCATTCCCATACTGCTGCTGATCACCGCACAGATCACATAGCCGCCTGCAATCCCCAGCACAATACCGATCAGCCCGCCTATGATCGTCAGGATCGCCGCCTCCGCAAGAAACTGTAACATAATAGACGAGGTTTTCGCTCCAAGGGATTTCCGGATACCGATCTCCCTGGTACGCTCTGTGACGGATACCAGCATGATGTTCATAACACCGATACCACCTACCAGAAGGGAAATGCCCGCAACAAAAGAGATAAACGCAGTCACCATACCAAGCATCTGATTCATGGATTTCATAACATCCTGGAAGCTCTGTACCTGGAAATATTCATCTCCGGCACACTGGTGACGTCTCTCAAGAAGATTTATGATCTTGTCTGCGACCGCCTGGGAATCCAGACTCTTATCCGCCTGAACTATGATCTGATAAAATTCTCCGCTGCTTCCGGTAAAGTCGTCCATGGCCGTATAAGGCACATTTATGGTCACCGGCATTCCATCGTAAGTATAGCTGACAAAGGTTCCGTTCTCTTTCTGTGTGGTGACTCCGCAGATGCGGAATGTCTTGGTCAGATCATAGCAGGTAATGTCCAGTGTCATTCCCACTACATCATCCGTTCCGAAAAGCCGCTTCGCATCGGCATCGGAGATCACGCAGACGTTTTTTCCCTCTTCGACCTCCTTCTGTCCGAAATAGCTTCCGTACTTCACAGAAGCATTATCCACCAGCTTGGCATCCTGGGCCTCCCCGGTCACTGTAAGATTAAAATCGCCCTTTCCGGTTACGGTCTCGCCTGTATAGGAATCTGAAACATTAACACCTTCCACGCCATCCAGCTCCCGGACTGCATCAATATCCTCCGGTTCGATCCAGACCTGGTCTGCTATGGCATCATCACTGCAGTAAACAGCGATCTGACCGCCGCCGATATCATTGATCTCACTGTTCATCTGATTCTTTGTACCCTCACCGATGGACACAATGGCGATCACTGATGCAATACCGATAATGATCCCTAACATGGTGAGAAAGGATCTTCCCTTATTAGCCATGATATTATGGATCGCCATTTTGATATATTCATAAATATTACTCATCGGCAGTCTCCCCTGTCTCTGCTGCACTGTCACTGTCTGCCGCTGCTGCCTCTGCCTTCATTCCCTCTTCCAGGGAGCCCAGATCCTCGATGACCTCATCTCCGGCTTTAATGCCATCTGTGATCTCAACAGAGTCCTCGGAACTGATTCCTGTTGTGATATCCTGCTTCGTGATCACACCATCCTTCAGCACATAACAGAAGGAACCATCCTTGCCGATATTTACCACGCCTGCCGGAAGCGTTACCACATCCTCTGCCTTTTCTGCATAGATCTTTACCTTCGCATCTACTCCCAGAAAAATATCCTTGTCCGGCTTGTCGATGCTCACTGTGGCAGAGATCAGTGTGGAGCCCTTTTCGTTAGTTGTCGCAATGTGACTGATCTTAGTCACCTTGCCGGTATATTTCCTGTCGCCGATGGTAATGTCCGCATTCTGGCCTTCCTTTACCTTATCGTAGTCATACTTGGACACATTGATATCAACGCTGACCTTATCTGTATTCTGCAGGGTAAAAAGCTCCATTCCCTGTGTTGCCGCTGCGCCCTGCTGGACTGCTGATTTGGAAATGACGCCGTTAAAATCCGCCGAAATGCCTTTCTTTCCTTCTTCTACCAGCTCTTTCGCAGATTTTGCATCCAGCTCAGTAAGATTGTTGCTGACACGCATTTTTTCTTTCTCTTCTTCTGTAAGGCTGGCAGAATCCGCCTCTGCAATGGATTTCTGGGAAGCAAGGTCCGACTGCAGATCCGCCAGATCAGAGGTTGCCTGTTCGATTGCATTCTCAATGGCAGAAGTATCCACTGTACTTCCTGCAGAAGAAGCATCCGCAGATGCCTGATCTGTCAGCCCCGGTGTTTCCTCTGAAGCTCCATCGGTAACAAAATCACCGGCCGCACTACTGCTGTAATCAGAATACTCCGGCATTTTTGGCTGGCTGGCCTTCTTATCCTCATAAGCTTCCTTTGCTTCCTGGCAGGTGATCTCTGCCTGACTTCTTGCTGCTTCCGCTTCATCCAGCGCCTGGGCATTCTCATCGCTCTGCTCTGCCTGCCACTGTGCAAAAGCCATCTGATAACTGGTATCTGCCTGATTATAAGCATTCTGTGCCGTTACATAATCGGAATTCAGCTGTCCCAGCTCCTGCTGGTACTGCGGAAGTGTCTCATTCTGATATGTAGTCAGCGCTTCTGAATACGCTCTCTGAGTCTCTGCATCCCTGGCAGCCTGGGCCTCTGCCTTTGCCTGGGTCTCCGCCTGGGCCTGTGCCTGCGCATCTGCCGCAGCCTGAGCCTGTACAGACGCCAGCTGTGATCTCAGGGAAGCCAGATAATTCTGCTGCTCCCTTACCTGCTGTTCCAGACTGGAAACCTTTGCTTTTGCGCTGTCCTGCTTCTGCCGGGCCTCATTGGATTTATTGATGGAATTTTTGTAATCATACTGTCCAGACTGTACATTCAGCTCTGCTTTCTGATTATCCCTCTCCAGATCCTTCACTTCAAACTCTATCAGCTTCGTTCCCTTTGAAACCGTATCGCCTTCTGCGAAGGATACGCTTTTGATCTGTGCGTTCACAGGAGAATAAAAGGTCTTCTGCTCATCACTGACAACGGTTCCGGTTGCATCTACGATCTCCTCCACATCTCCTGTCTCCGCTTTGGTAACAGCAACCTGCGGAATCTGTGATCCCCCGCGGCCTGCACCTGATGCCGCATAAATACCGCCTGCCACAACAGCCACTGCTGCCACACCGATCACAATCTTTTTCCCTTTTTTCATTCTTAAGCCTCCTCGACAAATTCCTCATTGATCGTATCTGATTCAATTTTTCCATCCATGATCCGGACCACACGTCTGGCCTGAGCCGCGATCCCATTATCATGAGTGATCAGG
>ENA-OWXD01000348-OWXD01000348.1-human-gut-metagenome-genome-assembly--contig:-NODE-348-length-15263-cov-9.61047_pt1 | contig 15263 bp, 10 predicted proteins | sample MGYA00249244_ERZ652055 | MGnify/ENA primary metagenome ERZ652055 (study PRJEB26925, sample SAMN05827059) | human gut metagenome | biome: ENVO:2100002; feature: ENVO:00000062; material: ENVO:00002003...
CGCTCGACAGCTCCCCTACCGAGGGGAGCCTCTGGCGAAGAGGTAAAGTTTTCCGGTATGCCAAAGCCTCCCCTCGATAGGGGAGGTGGCACGGCGTCAGCCGTGACGGAGAGGTTTAACCCCATCAGAAAGGAGGTCTCCCATGTACGAAGCGCTCCTGAAAAGCACCCCCGAATATCAGAAGATCGCGGCCAGCCTTGCGTCGCCGGGGCCGGCGGCACTGTTCGGCCTGCCTCCGGCGGGCCGGGCGCTGCTCTACGCCTCCCTCCAGAAGGACACAGGCCGCGTCCTCTGCATCGTCACCCCCGGCGAGGCCGAGGCCACCCATTTCGCCGACGACCTCAAGACGCTGGGCCTTTCGGCGGCGGTATTCCCGCCCCGGGACTTCATGCTCCGCCCCGTGGAGGGCGCGGGCCGCGAGTACGAGTACCGGCGGCTGTCGGTGCTGGGCGCACTGGCGGGCGGACGGCTGCAGGCCGTCTGCGTCCCCGCCGAAGCCCTGCTCCAATACACGGTGCCGCAGGATGAGTTCCTGAAAAACACCCTCACCCTCAAGCCCGGCATGGTCTACAACCGGGAAGCGCTGGTGGAGCGGCTCTTCGCCGCCGGGTATGTGCGGCGCAGTCAGGTGGACGGCCCGGGCCAGTTCAGCGTCCGGGGCGACATCGTGGACATCTACGCCCCGGATATGCACCAGCCCGCCCGTGTGGAATACTGGGACGATGAGATCGACTCTCTGGCCTCCTTCGACCTGCTGACCCAGCGGCGGGACGGCGCACTCGAGAAAATTTATCTTTCCCCTGCCCGTGAGGTGCTGTTCGGCAGCACGGCCGACACGGCGGACGCCCTCCGCGCCGCCCAGAAAAAAGCCCGGGGCAAGCGCCGCACCGCCCTTGAAAAGGCGATGGAGGCCGACCTTGCCCAGCTGGACAGCGGCGTCATGCCCGAGGCCATGGACAAATACTACGGCCTGCGGTATGAGACGCCCGCCACCCTCCTTGACCATCTCCGCAGCCCCATCTTCATCCTCGACGAGGTGGGCGGCATCCGGGACGCCCAGAAGGCCACCGAATTCCGCCGCGGCGAGGAGCTGACCGGCCTGCTGGAAGAGGGCGTCCTCTGCCCCGGCCTCGATGTGCTCTACCAGACCATGGACGACCTCGCCATTGCAGCCCAGAAACAAAGCACCCTGCTCTGCGAGAACTTCCTGCGGGGCATGAATGAGTTCAAACTCAAAGACCTCATCAACGCCGAGGCCTTTGCTGCCCCCAACTGGGGCGGCGACCTTGCCTCCCTGCGGGAGGACCTCGACCCGCTGGTGGCACAGGGGTACGCCGTCGTCCTCTTTGCCGGTACGCCCAAGGGCGCGGCGGCCCTCACCCGGGACCTCGCGGACAAGGGCTACGCCGTCAGCATGAGCCGGGACGTCCGGCCCACAAAGGGGCTGGTGCAGGTCCTGCCCGGCCACCTCACGGCAGGCTGCACCTTCCCCTTTGCCCATGCCGCCGTCCTCTCGTCCCGGCGCCACGGTCTGGGCGACGAGGCCGCCGAGGCCAAAAAGCGCAAGAAAAATAAGAACGCCCTCTCCAGCCTGTCGGACATCAAGCCCGGCGACTATGTGGTGCATCAGAGCCACGGCATCGGTATGTATGCGGGCATCCAGCGCCTTGAGGTACAGGGCGCGATAAAGGATTACCTCAAGATCCAGTATTCCGGCTCGGACGTGCTCTATGTGCCCGTCACCCAGCTGGACCTGCTGAGCCGCTATACCGCCCCCGGCGACGAGGAAAAGGTGAAGCTGGCCAAGCTGGGCGGCACCGAGTGGCAGCGCACCCGCGCCAAGGTGAAAAAGGCCACCGAGGAGATGGCGCAGGAGCTGATCGAGCTTTACGCCCGCCGACGGCAGGCCGTGGGCTACGCCTTTCCCGCCGACGGCGACTGGCAGAGCGACTTTGAATCCCGCTTTGAGTACGACGAGACGGACGACCAGCTCAACGCCACCGCCGAGATCAAAAAGGATATGGAAAAAGGCTGGCCCATGGACCGCCTGCTCTGCGGCGACGTCGGCGTCGGCAAGACCGAAGTCGCCCTCCGGGCGGCCTTCAAGTGCGTCATGGGCGGCAAGCAGTGCGCCATCCTCGCCCCCACCACCCTGCTGGCGTGGCAGCACTACAACACCATCATCTCCCGCATGGAGGCTTTCCCGGTGAAGGTCGGGATGCTCTCCCGCTTCCGCACCGCAAAGCAGCAGAAGGAGACGCTGCGGGGCTTACAGTCCGGCAGCGTGGACATCGTCGTCGGCACCCACCGTCTCCTCTCCAAGGACGTCCGCTTCCACGACCTCGGCCTTGTCATCATCGACGAGGAGCAGCGCTTCGGCGTCAAGCATAAGGAGAAGCTGAAGGAGAACTTCATCGGCGTGGATATGCTGACCCTCTCGGCCACCCCCATCCCCCGCACCCTGAACATGGCCATGAGCGGCATCCGCGACCTTTCCACCATCGAGCAGCCCCCCATCGAGCGCCAGCCTGTGGAGACGTTCGTGCTGGAATATAACGACGTCATCCTTGCCGAGGCCATGAAGAAGGAGCTGGCCCGGGGCGGTCAGGTCTACTATCTCCACAACCGTGTGGACAACATCGAGTCCACAGCCGCCCATGTCAGCCAGATGGTGCCCGGCGCACGGGTGGGCATCGCCCACGGCAAGATGACCGAGGAGGAGCTGAACCCCGTCTGGCAGCATCTGCTGAACGGCGAGATCGACATCCTCGTCTGCACCACCCTCATCGAGACGGGCATCGACGTGCGCAACTGCAACACCCTCATCATCGAGGATGCCGACCGGATGGGCCTCGCCCAGCTGTACCAGATCAGAGGCCGTGTGGGCCGCTCTGGCCGGAAAGCCTACGCCTACTTCACCTTCCGGCGGGACAAGACCCTCACCGACATCGCCCAGAAGCGGCTTTCCGCCATCCGGGAGTTCACAGCCTTCGGCTCCGGCTTCCGCATCGCCATGCGCGACCTACAAATTCGCGGCGCAGGCAGTCTGCTGGGCCACAGCCAGCACGGCCACATGGAGGCCGTGGGCTACGACCTCTATGTCAAGATGCTGGGACAGGCCATCGCCCGGGCCAAGGGCGAACCCATCCAGCGGGACAAGAGCGAGTGCCTCGTGGACCTGCGGGTAGACGCCTTCATCCCCGAGAAGTATATCGCCGACGGCCCGGGCCGCATCGAGGCCTACAAGCGCATCGCCGCCATCCAGACCCCCGAGGACGCCGCCGACGTGCTGGACGAGCTGATCGACCGCTACGGCGACCCGCCCCCCTCGGTCAGCGACCTTGTCAGCGTCTCGCTGGTGCGGGTCCAGGCCGCCGCCGTGGGCGTCTACGAAGTCACCCAGAAGAAGGACACCCTGCTCTTACAGGTCGAGACGCTGGACGTCGCCATGATACGCGGCCTGCTCATCGCCTTCAATGGCCGGGTGACGGCAGGCGCGGGTACCAAGCCCTACCTCTCAGTGGTCCTTCAGCCCGACGAAAAGCCGCTGGAACTGCTACAAAGCATCCTCCGGGCGATGGCGGACATCCTTGCCGCCCCGCAGGAGGAAGCCTCCGGCAAAAAATAAACTTTATCAGGAGTACACTTATGAAAAAGAAACTCATCGCGCTCGTCTGCGCCCTCGCACTGGCCGTCGGCCTCGTGGGCTGCAGCCTCTCCACCCCGGATTCCGTCGGCACCATCGGCGATGTGGACATCCCCTCCGGCCTCTATCTGCTGGCTCAGTTCGACGCCTACCAGACCGCCGCCGACCTCGCCTCCGACGAGCAGGATGCCTCCAAGGTGTCCAGCTTCCTCAAAGCCACCATTACCGTCGATGATACCACCGGCGAGACCGCCGTGGTCAGCGACTATGTGGCCCAGAAGACCCTCGAGAACCTCGAGTCCTACGCCGCCATCGAGACCCGCTTCGACGCGCTGGGCGGCGTGCTGACCCCCGACGAAGAGGCACAGGCCGACAGCTACGCCTCCCAGCTGATGGAGCAGAACGGCGACCTCTATAAGGCCAACGGCATCGGCCTCGACACCCTCAAGCGGTTCGAGCGCATCCTCATCAAGAGCAGCGACCTGCTCACCCTCTGCTATGGCACCGACGGCGAGACCCCCGTCTCCGACGCTGAGCTGACCAGCCACCTCGAGGACGATATGGTCTACATCCGCTACACCGTCATCCCGCTGTACAATACCAGCACCTTCGCCTTCGCCGACGACGACCAGAGCACCCAGATGCTGGAGCTGGCCCAGACCGCCGCCGAGAGCTACAACGCCGCCGTCCACGCTGACGCCGCAGCGCAGACCTCCGCCTTCGGCGCTGCCGTCTCTGCCGCTCTGCCCGACATCTACGGCGTGCTGGACAGCACGCCGTCCTCCGACGCTGCTTCTCTCTCCACCGCCCTGCTGGGTGCTGCCGACATCGACTCCACCTTCTCTGAGGAGGGCGCTGCCGACGCCGTCCGTGCCCTGAAGCCCGGCGAGGCAGCTGCGGTGCAGTACTCCGGCTATGCGCTGATGCTCCTCGTCCGCCTCGACCCGCTGGAGGCCGACACGCTGGACGCTCTCCGCGCACAGGCTCTCTCCGACATGAAGAGCAGCGAGCTGCAGGACAGCATCCAGTCCTTCGGCGCTTCGCTGCCTCATGCGCTGGACACCGCCGCCATGAAGAAGCTTCCGGCCGCCAAGATCAAGAACACCCAGAGCGACCAGTAATTTTTCCGGAATAAGATGCAAAAAACTCCGAGGGCCTTCCGGCTCCCGGAGTTTTTTTGCTGTCAGGATACGACTTTTTCAAATTCCGCTTCCAGCGCCTCATTGACGGCCCGGATGGCAGCGGCCTCGGGCTTGATGGCCCGGCGGTCGTAGGTGAACAGGCCATTCACCTCATCCTCCACATCGGTCAGCTGGGTGTATACCAGCGCCGAGAGACCCTTTCTCAGCTGGGGCAGAATGGTCTTGAGCTGCAAGTCACGGTAGCGCCCGGTCAGCTCAGCCCGGCTTCTGACTGTGCCGTAGCCGTAGGTCTTCCGGGGCGGCTCATGGCCGGGCATGGGCCACGCGATGCCGCCGTACTCGCTGAGGGCCACCGTCCGCGCTTTCGGGCGGATGCGGAGCGGATAGAAGTAGTTGTGGATGGAGTGGACATCTCCCCCGCCCCGGTCGAACCAGCCGCTGGCCTCATCCACCAGCCGGGTCGGGTCGAGGGCGCGGAGGGCCTTCGTCGCTTTCTCTGCGCCGAACTGCCCCCAGCCCTCATTGAAGGGCACCCAGCATCCGATGGAGGGGTGCTGGCCCAGCGCGGCCACCGTGTCGGCCAGCTCCCGGCTGTACTCTTCCCGGCTGCGGGCGCTGCCCCGGCCCAGCAGGCCCCAGAGCAGCTTCCCGTCCGGGGCATAGCGCAGCAGTGGCTGCAAAGCGTTCGTCAGATAGGTGACGTACCACATGGGGTAGGTCCCGCCGCCGTTCACCATATCCTGCCAGACGATGATGCCCAGTTTATCGCAGTGGTAATACCACCGCTCCGGCTCGATCTTGGCGTGCTTGCGCAGCAGATTGAAGCCCAGTTCCCGCACGGTGTGCAGCTCGTGCTCCACTGCCCCGTCGGAGGGCGGGGTGTAAAGGCCCTCGGGCCAGTAGCCCTGATCCAGCAGGCCGTTGAGGAGGATAGGCTTTCCGTTCAGGAAAAAGCGCTTGATGCCCCGCCCATCCTCTCTGCACTCCCACTTGCGGAGGGCGAAGTAGCTGTGTACTGTGTCGAACCCCTCCTCTTCGCCCTGCGTCGTGCCCACGGTCAGGTCGTAGAGGAAGGGGCTGTCGGGACTCCACGGGAAAAAGTGCTCCTCGGAGATATTCAAGGTCACTTCGCCGTCTTGGTCGGCCTCGTCGCTGCCCCAGTCCTCGGCGATGGTCACGCCTCCGGCCCGGACAGCCGCCCAGACATTTACTGCGCCGCCGGGCTTTGTGGTATGGACTCTGACCGTCACAGTCCGGGCGTCATAGTCCGGGGTGACGGTGAGGCTTTCGATATAGTTTTCCGGCACCCGCTCGAGCCAGACGGTCTGCCAGATGCCGCTCTGGGCCGGGTAGAACATCCCGCCGGGCTTGAGGGTCTGCTTGCCTCTGGCCTGCGTGCCCGCACCGGTGGGGTCTTGGACCGCCACCCAGAGGGTATTGTGCCCCTGCGGGCGGAGCAGGTCGGTGATGTCCAGCGTGAAGGGCCAGTAGCCGCCCCGGTGTCCCCCGGCCAGACGGCCGTTGACCTCCACCGCGCAGGCATAGTCCACCGCCCCAAAATGGAGCAGGACCCGCCCTCCCTCGCCCGCCGGGGGCGTGAAGGCGCGGTGATAGTGGAGCCACTGGCCGGGCTGCAAGGTACGGCTCACGCCGGAGGCCCTTGCCTCGGGCGAATAGGGCACGAGGATGCTGCCGTCCCACCGGGCCGGAAACTCCGGGCTTCTGGTGATGGCGTAATCCCACAGGCCGTTCAGATTCAGATAGCTGTCCCGGCGCAGGCTGGGACGGGGATATTCGGGGAGCGGATGCATTTTATTTCCTCACTTATAGGCCGCAGCCAGCTTTTCCAGCGCAGGCAGGCTGCGCTCCACCTTCTCGGTGTCGATGCAGTAGGCAAAGCGGACATAGCCCTTGACGCCGAAGGTATCGCTGGGCACCAGCAGCAGGTCGAACTCCCGGGCCTTGAGGCAAAAGGCATTGGCGTCCTCTTCCAGCGCCTTCGGAAAGATGTAGAAGGTGCCGCCGGGGCGCTCCACCTCGAAGCCCAGCTCTGTGAGCTTGTCGTAGAGCAGGTTCATGTTCGTCTCGTAGACGGAAAGGTCGCTGGTCGCGTCGAGGCACTGGGCCACGGCGCGCTGGATGATGCTGGGCGGGCAGTTGTGGCCGGTGAAGCGGGAGATCTGGGCCATCATATCCACCAGCAGCTCCTCGCCCTCACAGCCGGGCCGGACGGCCACATAGCCCAGACGCTCGCCGGGGAGGCTCAGGCTCTTGGAGAAGGAGAAGCAGGTCAGGGTGTGGGGATAGAATGCCGCCGGGTAAGGCACCTTCCTTCCGTCAAACGCGATGTCGCGGTAAGGCTCATCGCTGACGAGGAAGATCGTGTGGCCGAAGGCCCTGCTTTTCTCGGTCAGGATGTCAGCCAGCCGGGTCAGCGTCCCGGCAGAGTAGACCACGCCGGTGGGGTTGTTGGGGGTGTTGATGAGGACGCAGGTGACGTTCTCGTTCAGCATCGCCTCAAAGGCGTCGAGATTCGGCTGGAAGGCCGGGGCCTGCGGGGGCACGACCTTCAGGACCGCACCGGTGCCCCCAACATAGGGGCCGTACTCCGGGAAATAGGGCGCGAAGGTCAGCACCTCGTCGCCGGGCTTGGTCACAGCGCGGATGGCGTGGGCGATGGCCCCCGCCGCACCCGTGGTGGGGAAAATATCCTTCTGCTCGTAGGGCAGGCCGAAGGTCCCGGCCAGATGGGCCGCCACAGCGGTGCGGAAGCCCGGGTCGCCCTGACTGGGGCAGTAGCCGTGGAGGGCCACCGGCTCCTCCTCAGCCAGCAGGGTCTGCATGGTCTTGGTGAACTTGTCCGGGCAGGGCACGCTGGGGTTGCCCAGCGAGTAGTCGAACACGTTCTCATAGCCGATCTCGGCGGCGCGCTGTTTGCCATACATGAAAGTCTCGCGGATGACGCTCTTATGGCCCAGCATGGCGCGGTAAGTCTCGTTCAGCATAATCCTTTCCCTCTTTTTCTTATTGTTCCTCTTCGGGCGGGGCAGACGCATAGCTCTGCTCCACCTTTATGACACAGCAGTATTTCGGGTCCTGCTCCTTGACGAAATTGCACATCTCGGCCAGCCGGGCGTCCTTATCCCCGGTGTAGCCCGCCGGGAAGACAAGGTCGAACAGAACATTGGTGTGGCTGTCTCCCGGCACGATGCGCAGGTCATGGACGGACAGGCGCGGGTCCATCTGGCGGGCTTTCTCCATCAGACGGCTGCGCAGGACGCCCACGGCGGCGTCCGATGTCACGATGGGGTCGTAGTGGATGGTGACCTGCAGGCGGTCTTTTTCCATAAATTCCCGCTCGATGTTGTCGATGATGTCGTGGGCCTCCAAGGGGTCGGCCTCCGCCGGGAACTCGATGTGGAGCGAGGCGAACTGATGCCCCGGGCCGTAATCGTGGACCATCAGGTCGTGGACGCCCAGCACGCCGGGATAGCTCATGACGGTGCGCTCGATGTGCTCCACCAGCTCCGGCGAGGGGCTTTCGCCCAGAAGCGGACTGAGGGTATCCATCATCAGCCCCCACCCCGACCAGAGGATGAACCCGGCCACCGCCACGCCCATGAGGCCATCCAGCACGTCCCAGCCCGTCAGGCGGGAGAGGACGGTGGACAGGAGGACGGCACTGGTGGTCAGTACGTCGTTCCGGCTGTCGGCGGCGGTGGCCATCAGGGTCTCAGAGCCAATGCGCTGGCCGATGGTCTTGTTGAAACGGCTCATCCAGAGCTTGACGCCGATGGACGCCGCCAGCACCGCCACGCTGAGCCAGCTGAACACCACCGCCGTGGGGTGGAGCACCTTCAGGACCGATTCCTTCAGCAGCGAAAGCCCGATGGCGAGGATGGTGACGCAGACCACGAGGCCCGCGAGGTACTCATACCGGGCGTGGCCGTAGGGGTGCTTCTCGTCCGGGCCTTTGGCTGCCAGCCGGAAGCCCACAAGGCTCACCACGTTGGAGGAAGCGTCCGAAAGGTTGTTCAGCGCGTCGGCCATGATGGCGATGGAGCCGAAAAGGGTGCCCGCCGTCAGCTTGCCCAGACAGAGCAGAATGTTGCAGGCCATACCCACAAGGCTGGCCAGATTGCCGTAGGCCGTGCGGACGGCGGCGTCCTTCGTGTCCTCCGGGTGCCTGATGAACAGGCGGATAAGCAGTCGTGTCATAAATATTTCCTCTCAGCAGATGTACCAATGCTATCAGTATAGCACTGCACTTTATGGTTTTAAAGCATTTCTGCAAATTTTTCGGGTGCAGAAAGCCCCCGGCGGGGAAGTTCCCTGCCGGGGGCCGAGGGTTCAGCGTGGAATGCCTTATTTATCCGAAGGCTTGCTCAGGTCGATGCTGCGGATGATCTTGCGCACGGGCAGCACGCTCTTGGCGTTCATGGACAGCTCATCCACGCCCATCCGCAGGAAGGTCTCGGTGAGGGCGGTGTCTGCGCCCAGCTCACCGCAGATGCCCACCCAGATGCCGTGGCGGTGGCCCGCGTCGATGGTCATCTTGATGGCCCGGAGGACAGCGGGGTGGTGGGGGTTGAAGAACGGCTCCAGCTTTGCGTTCTGACGGTCCAGCGCACAGGTGTACTGGGTCAGGTCGTTGGTGCCGATGGAGAAGAAATCGCACTCCTCCGCCAGCTCGTCCGCGATGAGGACGGCGGCAGGCGTCTCGATCATGGTGCCCACTTCCATCTTCTCGTCGAACTTCTTGCCCTCTGCACGCAGCTCGGTGCGGCACTCGTCCAGCACGGCCTTGGCGTCCTGCAGCTCCCGCAGGCTGGTGATCATGGGGAACATGATGCTCATGTTGCCGTAGGCGGAAGCCCGCAGCAGTGCGCGCAGCTGGGTCTTGAAAAAGTCCTTGCGGGTCAGGCAGATGCGGATGGCGCGGTAGCCCAGTGCGGGGTTGTCCTCGTGGTCCAGCTTCATGTAATCCACGGTCTTGTCCGCGCCGATGTCGCAGGTGCGGACGACCACCTTGCGGGGCGCAAGGCTCTCCAGCACCTGCTTATAGGCCTCGAACTGGTAGTCCTCCGTCGGGAAGTCCTTGCAGTTGAGGTAGACGAACTCGGTGCGGAAGAGGCCGACGCCGCCGGCGTCGTTCTGCTGCACCGCCCCCACATCGCCCATGCCGCCGATGTTGGCAAAGACGTTGATGGTCCTGCCGTCAAGGGTGGTGTTGGGCTTGCCCTTCAGCTCCTGTAAGAGGGCCTGCTTTTTCTGGTCCTCCTGCTGGCGCTTTTTCAGGCTCTTGAGCAGGTCGGGGGTGGGGTCAACGTAGACGCAGGCATTGTAGCCGTCCACGACCGCCATCTTGCCGTCCCAGTCGTCCTGAATGTCCTTGCACTGGATAAGGGCGGGGATGTTCATGCTGCGTGCGAGGATGGCGGTGTGGCTGTTGGAGCTGCCCTCCCGGGTGATGAAGCCCAGCAGCAGGCTCTTGTCCATCCGGACAGTCTCGGAGGGGGCGAGGTCCTCTGCCACGAGGATGCTCGGCTCGGTGCCCTGCAGCGTCGCGTTGTCCACCCCCTGCAGAATATCGAGGATGGCCTGCGCGATGTCGATGACATCGGCGCTGCGGGCCTGCAAATAGGGGTCGTCCATGGCCGCAAAGACGGCGGCCTGATTGTCTCCGGCGGTCTTGACGGCATACTCGGCGCAGCGGTGCTGGCCGTTGATGATCTCTTTGATGGCATCCACGAAGTCGTCGTCATCCAGCATCATGGCGTGGATGTTGAACACCTCGGCGATGTCCTCGCCGGCCTCAGCCAGAGCCTTCTCGTAGAGGGCGGTCTGCTGGTCGATGGCCTTGGCGCGGGCATCCTCAAAGCGCTGGAGTTCAGCGGCGGTGTCGGCCACCTCAGCGGCGGAGATAACAGTATTCTTTTTCTTATAGATCTTCAGCTTTCCGATGGCAATGCCATTCAGGATGCTTTTACCGGTGCCTACCTGCATTGCATTTTCTCCTTATTTCATCGTTTTCATCTTCGTAACAAAAAGCCCCCGCAGGCATTCCCCGCAAGGGCTTCTCATCACACTGGGCGATCAGACGTTCTCGCTCAGGAATTTCTGGATCGCTTCGGCGCAGGCGGCCTCGTCGTCGCCCTCCACCTTGATGGTCACGGTGTCGCCCTGCTTGACGCCCATGCCCATCAGGGCCATCAGCTTGCGCAGGTCGCAGGTCTTGCCTGCCTTTTCGAGGGTCGCGGTGCTTGCAAAGCCCTTGGCCACCTTGACGAGCAGGCCGGCGGGACGTGCGTGGATGCCGCAGGCATCCTTAACGGTGTACTGGAATTCCTTCATGATCATTTTCTCCTTACTTCATCCGATCCTCCCGGGCAGCTCACCCTGCCCATCGGGACACAGCACTCGAACCTTCTGGCTGCTGGATGTCTATTTCTATTATAAACCTTAGTCGTTCTTTTTTCACCCTTCCATATTGCCGATTTTTTATCAAAAATTTTAGTAACATTGAACAGAATATTTTTCCAGAAATACCACTATTGCACATCTTTTCTGCTTCACCGCACTTTTTCGTGCAAAATGACACCTATTCGACCGGGTAGCCCTCGGCGTCCAGCGGCAGGTCGGTATACTGCACGGGCTGGCTCTGTGCATTTTCCGGCTCTCCGGAGGTCTGCTGCGCCTGTTCACTGGTCAGCTCTTCGTCGTGGCGCTCGCCCCAGTCCCCGCTGAAATCCTCGCCCGAGGTCTGCCGGGCCTGTTCGTCGGTCAGCTCCTCATCGTGCCGCTCTCCCCAGTCGCCGCTGAAGTCCTCGCCGGACACCTGCTCGGCCTCCTGCAATGCCATGGCGGTCTGGGCGTCCTTCAGTCCCGTGACGACGCCGGAGGGCTTTTCCAGCAGATACGCCCCGACGGCCTTCTTCCGGTAGACCAGCAGCACGCCGTAGCTGCTCACGTCGCCCCGGCTGGCGGCGGGGATGAGCGCCGTCCACTTTTCCACCGTCTTGCCCTTGTAGCGGGTGAGGTCCATCCCGCTCTGCTGCACCACCCCATTGAAGGCCGAGAAGCTGTCGTCCCACTTCCGGGGGATCTTGACCTTGTCGGCGGTGATGGACGCCCCATCCACGTCCAGCCCGTAGCCCGTGAACCACGTCTGGATGTCCTGTGCACTTTCGATCTTATTGTTCGCCGCCGCGACGGCCACCGTGCGGGTGCTGATGTAACGCCCCAGCATGGCGCTGAACACCACCAGCGCACAGCACAGTGCCCCAACGCCCACCTTCTTGACGCTTGCCTTACTCAGTGTGACCACAAACATACCCATGCCTCCCACCCATTCAGTTTTGTCCGTACAGCATACGCAAAGCGGGGCAGGATTATGCAAAAAACGGGGCCGCTTTGCAGCAGTCCCGTTTCAAGGTTCAGGATTCAGTTTCCGGCGGCGGGCGTCGTGCGGTAGATGCCGAGGCTGTTGTCCGGCATCGGCATCTCCACCCGGGAGGCCCGGTCATTCACAGCCACCATCAGGGCGGCCATCCCGGCCAGCACCGCAGCGATGATGAGCCATTTTACAAAGTCAGGCAGTTTTTTCATCGGTCACATCCTCCGTCATGCCGGGCGGCAGAGGGCGCGGGCGCGGGCCAGCAGCGCCGCCGCCTCCGGCCCGGAGAGGGCACGCACCCACGCCGGACGCTCTGCCGCGCCCGGGCCGGCGCTGTCGGCCTCGGCGAAGGTGGCGAGACCGGTGTCCGTGCGATCGTTCCACGCGATGAAGCCTTCCGGGGCGATGTGGGCACCGAGGCGGCAGTCCAGCACCGCCGTCTTCCCCTCGGGACGCCACGGACGGCCCAGATAGACGCTGCCCGCCGGGCAGTCGGAGACGAAATCGCAGTTCCAGAACACGAAGCCCAGCCCGTCGGCTTTGCCCGACGGGGCGGTGACATAGCTGTGGGGGATGTGGTTGTCCACGGTGCGGAGGGTGCAGTTCTCGAACAGCGCGTCTCCGCCGCCGAAGATGAAATCGATGTCCCCCGCGATCTCGCATTCGGTATAGTACTGGGCCGTCGGGCGGCGGGGCGCAAGGCCCCTCGGGCCGAGGAAGCCGTCCTTCTCCCGCTCCTTTTCGGGCAGCGGGGCGCAGAAGAGGGTATCCTGATTGCCCAGCAGCTTCACCCGCCGGAACACCGCCCGAGCGCTGTCCACATAGGCCGCGACGGCCTGCCCGGCCTGTGCGCCCGGCCCGGCGTCATTCTCGATGGTCATGTCCTCCACGCAGAGCGTCCCGCCGCTGAAAAAGGCGGTGTAGCTGCGGAAGGTGTGGGTAGGGCGGCCGTCCTTGTGGGGCAGCTTTCCGCCGTCGCCCCACACGAGCCGTGTCCGGTCTGCGCCCGCCCCCCGCAGGGTGATGCAGCGCTTCTCGCAGATCAGCTTTTCCCGGTAAAGTCCGGGGCCGACCTGCACCAATGCTTCCTCCTCATAAGGTACAGCCAGCACCGCCTCCGCGATGGATGCAAAGTCGCCGCTGCCGTCCTGTGCAACTGTGATCGTCAGCATGATAATCTCTCCTATGGTCAGTTGGGATACTTTTCAGTATACCCCCTTGCCGCCCAAAAAGCAATCTCAACTGTTCTCGAGCCGGAGCACCGCAGCGGTGATGTCGTCGGGCCTGCCCCGCTGGACAGCACGGGCACGGGCCGCCTCCACCAGCTTTTTCGCCAGCAGGTCGGGGGCTTCGGCCTTGGCAGCGGAAAGCTCCAGCTGCTGGAGCACCCAGCCCGGGCCGTCTGCCAGCAGACCGTCCGACACCAGCACCACATAGTCCCCCGCTGTCAGATGCACCACCCGGCTCTGGCCGCTGACGCCCCCGAGGATGCCCATGGGCAGGCTGGCTTCGCCCACGGCCCGGGCCTTGCCCCCATGGACGAGGAAGCCCGGGGCCGCGCCGGCCTTGAAGAGCCGTGCCGTGCCAGTGTAGAGGTCCACGCTGACGAGGTCAAGGGTCGCGCCGCTCTCCTCGTCGCTCTTGAGGGCCAGTGCCACATTCACCAGCCTCGCCGCAAGTTCGGCGGTAAAGCCCGCTTTCAGCAGCCGGGCCGTCAGCTCTGCGGCCAGATTGCCGTCCACTGCCGCAGGGCGTCCCGTCCCCATGCCGTCGCAGAGGATCATCTGCGCGGCCGCCGCGCTGCAGAACTGCTGCACTGCGTCGCCGGATATTTCGCCCCGTGCCGCTGCGCCTGCCGTCCCGAACACAGCCCGCAGCAGCGGCTTTTCCGCAAAGAGCAGGGTGGTCATCCCCTTGCAGGAGAGCACCTGCGGCGGCTCAAGGCTGCGGCGGCAGATGCGCCCCACCTCCCCGGCCAGCGCGGCCAGCTCCTTTTCGCTGAAGCGGGTGCGGGGCAGCGTCACCGCCGCCCGGGTGCGGCCCAGATCATCCAGCGTGACGGCGCATTCCAGCGGCGGCGTGCCCAGCTGGGCAAACAGCGCCGCCACCCGGCCCGATTTATACGGCTCGGGGCTTCCGGGACGGCCCAGCTGCTCACTGAGAACACCCAGCGCATCGGCCACCGCGCTGTACTGCTCGGTGAGGGCCGTCCGCATGGCCTCGGAGTGGACGCGGGCCTCCCGGCGGCTGCGGTAGAGGGCAAAGGCCCTGTCTCCCGCCGCGCAGAGCGCCGCCGGGTGGATGCACCGGGCCAGCTGTCCGGGCAGGAGCATGGTCTCCAGATGGCCCCGCTCTTCCAGAATGGGGCGCAGGGCCTCCATCCCTTCCAGCGTGGCGGCGTGCTCCTGCTTCCAGCAGACCTCCCGCCGCCCGCAGTTGGCGCAGAGGCTGTCGTGGATGTTGTCGATGACCCAGCGGAAGTCCTCGCACCGGCGCGGAAAGGCGTCGTATACCTCGTTCACCGTCTCCGCCAGCGAGGAGAGGCTTTCGGCCACCGCTTCCAGCCGGGTCGCGGCGGCGGAGAGGCGGGGCCGCTCGTCCCCGGGCGGGTCATCGTCCTTGGCGGCAGGGGCCAGCCAGCCCGCAGGCAGCAGGGCGCAAAGCCCCGCGCCCGCCCCGGCGCTGAGCAGGAAGCCGAATGCCCCGGCCAGCGGCTGGACGCAGAGCACCCCCGCCACACAGCCGCCTCCGTAGGCCGCAAGCCCCTCGATGCGCCTTGCCGGGGCAAGCACCGCCGCAGCGGCACACCCGCAGGCCAGCCCGGCGGCGGCAGGGGCAAGAGAAGGGTCGGCGGAAGCCAGCGCCGCCCCCGTCACCCCGCTGAGGGCCAGTGCCGCCAGCGGCAGACCCTTGCAGCAGAGAGCCAGCTCTGCCGCCGCACAGACCAGCACCCCGGGCAGGAGAAGCCCGAAGCTCACCCCGCCCCATGCGGCTGCCACGGCGGCCGCCAGCAGCAGGCTGCCCATCCCCGGCTTTTCGGGCGGGAAGCGGCGGAGGCCCAGCCCCAGCGCCGCCGCCA
>ENA-OWXD01000369-OWXD01000369.1-human-gut-metagenome-genome-assembly--contig:-NODE-369-length-14660-cov-36.4168_pt1 | contig 14660 bp, 10 predicted proteins | sample MGYA00249244_ERZ652055 | MGnify/ENA primary metagenome ERZ652055 (study PRJEB26925, sample SAMN05827059) | human gut metagenome | biome: ENVO:2100002; feature: ENVO:00000062; material: ENVO:00002003...
GAACATTATCCGTTGTTCGATTATTTCAAGCAGCTTTTTGCACAGGTAACAAACCCGCCGATCGATGCGATCCGTGAGGAGATCGTTACTTCTACAAGTGTATATGTAGGAAAAGACGGAAATCTTCTGATCCAGAAGCCGGAGAACTGTCAGGTGCTGAAGATCAACAATCCGATTCTGACCAACACCGATATGCTGAAGATCAAGAATATGAAAAAGGACGGCTTCAAGGTTGTAACACTTTCTACATTATATTATAAGAGCACAAAGCTTGAACGTGCCATTGACCGTCTGTTCGTAGAGGTAGACAAAGCCTTCCGTGAGGGAGCAAACATCCTGGTCCTTTCTGACCGCGGTGTGGATGAGAACCATATGCCGATCCCGTCCCTGCTGGCGGTTTCCGCAGTACATCAGCATCTTGTAAAAACAAAGAAGAGCACTTCCCTTGCCCTGATCCTGGAGTCCGGTGAGCCGAGAGAGGTACATCATTTCGCAACACTCCTCGGATATGGTGCAAGTGCAGTCAATCCGTATCTGGCACTGGATACGATCCATGAGCTGATCGATACACATATGCTGGATAAGGACTATTACGCAGCCGTTGATGATTACAATCATGCAGTGATCAGCGGTATCGTAAAGATCGCTTCCAAGATGGGTATTTCCACTATCCAGTCCTATCAGGGATCTCAGATCTTTGAGGCAATCGGAATTTCCCAGGATGTGATCGATCGTTACTTTACAGGAACTGTAAGTCGTGTAGGCGGAATCACATTGGAAGATATCGAGGATAATGTAGAAAAACTTCATTCTGAGGCATTTGATCCCCTTGGACTTGCCACAGATCTTACTCTGGACAGCGTAGGTGCCCATAAGATGAGAAGCCAGGGTGAGGAGCACAAATATAACCCGCGTACCATTCATCTTCTCCAGCAGTCCACAAAACAGGGCAGCTATGAGATGTTCAAGGAATATACAAAGCTGGTGGATGACGAGGGTCATGGAAACTTAAGAGGTCTTCTGGACTTTAAGTTTGCCAAGGAGCCTATTCCGATCGACCAGGTTGAGAGTGTTGAGGATATTGTAAAACGATTTAAGACAGGTGCCATGTCCTACGGTTCTATTTCACAGGAAGCACATGAGACATTGGCTATTGCCATGAACCATCTCCATGGAAAATCCAATACCGGTGAGGGTGGTGAAAGTGATGAGCGTCTGGATTCAGCAGGAACAGACAATGACCGCTGCTCTGCAATCAAACAGGTAGCCAGCGGACGTTTCGGCGTTACCAGCCGTTATCTGGTTTCCGCAAGAGAGATCCAGATCAAGATGGCACAGGGTGCAAAGCCGGGTGAGGGCGGGCATCTTCCTGCAAAGAAGGTATATCCGTGGATCGCAAAAACCCGTCATTCCACACCGGGAGTCAGCCTGATCTCTCCGCCGCCACATCATGATATCTATTCTATCGAGGATCTGGCAGAATTGATCTATGACCTGAAAAACGCCAATAAATATGCGGATATTTCCGTAAAGCTGGTTTCTGAGGCGGGTGTTGGTACGGTTGCAGCCGGTGTTGCAAAGGCCGGTGCACAGACTGTTCTGATCTCCGGATATGACGGAGGTACAGGAGCAGCGCCAAGAAGCTCTATCCATAATGCAGGACTTCCATGGGAGCTTGGACTTGCAGAAACACACCAGACGCTGATCATGAACGGACTTCGTAACCGTGTACGTATCGAGACAGACGGTAAGCTGATGAGCGGCCGTGACGTTGCCATTGCAGCACTTCTCGGTGCAGAGGAATTCGGTTTTGCAACAGCGCCACTTGTAACGATGGGCTGCGTGATGATGAGAGTCTGCAATCTGGATACCTGCCCGGTAGGTGTGGCTACACAGAACCCGGAGCTGCGTAAGAGATTCCGCGGAAAACCGGAGTATGTGGAGAACTTCATGCGCTTTATTGCACAGGAGCTGAGAGAGTACATGGCACGCCTTGGTGTTGCCACCATCGATGAGATGGTAGGTCGTACAGACCTTCTTACAGTTTCTGACAGTGTGCAGGAGCCGCATAAGGGTAAGGTTGACTTAAGTGCCATCCTGAATAACCCATATGCAGGAAAGGGCAAAGTAACCTTTGATCCGAAGGCTGTATACAATTTCAATCTTGAGAAAACTCTGGATGAAAAAGTTCTGGTCAAGAAATGTGCACCGGCGATCCAGAAGGGTGAGAAAGTTTCTGTTGATGTAAATGTTACCAATACAGATCGTGCATTTGGTACCATTCTCGGATCTGAGATCACAAGAAATCATAAGGATGGACTTCCGGAGGATACGGTAACTGTAAACTGTACAGGTGCAGGCGGACAGAGCTTCGGTGCCTTTATTCCGAAAGGACTGACATTGAAACTGACCGGTGACAGCAACGACTACTTCGGAAAAGGCCTTTCCGGTGGAAAGCTGATCGTTAAGGTTCCGGAGAAGGCCGGATACAAGGCTGAAGAGAACATCATCGTCGGAAACGTGGCACTCTATGGTGCGACCAGCGGAACTGCATTTATCAACGGTGTTGCCGGTGAGCGTTTTGCAGTACGTAACTCCGGTGCGGTTGCAGTTGTTGAGGGTGTTGGCGAGCATGGCTGCGAGTACATGACAGGCGGCCGTGTGGTAGTTCTTGGAAAAACAGGAAAGAACTTTGCAGCAGGTATGAGCGGCGGTATCGCTTATGTCCTTGATGTGGATAACGTTCTTTACAAGAACCTCAATAAAGCAATGATCTCCATTGAAAAAGTGGATAATAAATATGATAAAAAAGAGCTTCGTGATCTTATCGAGGCTCATGTGGAAGCAACAGGCTCTGAGATCGGTAAGAAGGTGCTGGCTGATTTTGATTCCTATCTGCCTCACTTCAAAAAACTCATTCCGGATGAGTACAAGAGAATGATCACATTAAGTGCAAAGCTGGAAGAAAAAGGTCTGACCAGCCAGCAGGCACAGATGGAAGCGTTCTATGAGAGCATCGGCGTGAAACATTAAGGAGGATGAGGAAATGGGAAAGCCAACTGGATTTTTAGATTATGAAAGAGAAACGGCAAAGGTTCTGCCGCCAAAGGAACGTATTCAGAATTTCAACGAATTTCGTATTCCATTAAATAAAGAAAAACAGAAACTTCAGGGAGCACGCTGCATGGCCTGCGGCGTCCCCTTCTGCCAGTCAGGTATGATGATCGGCGGAATGGCTTCCGGCTGCCCGCTGCACAACCTGGTTCCTGAGACAAATGATCTTGTGTACACAGGAAACTGGAAGCAGGCATTCCTTCGTTTAAACAAGACACACAGCTTTCCGGAGTTTACATCCAGAGTGTGTCCAGCACTTTGCGAAGCTGCATGTACCTGTAACCTGAACGGAGATCCGGTCAGCACAAAGGAGAATGAGAAAGCGATCATTGAGACAGCCTATGCAGAAGGATGGGTAAAACCGCAGATCCCGCCTGTCCGCACAGGAAAGACGATCGCAGTCATCGGAAGTGGTCCTTCCGGACTGGCAGCAGCACAGCAGCTGAACCGCCGTGGCCACAGCGTAACCGTATTTGAGAGAAACGACCGTATCGGAGGACTTCTCCGCTACGGCATTCCGAACATGAAGCTGGAGAAAAAGGTCATTGACCGCAGACTGAAGCTGATGGAAGAGGAAGGCGTGAAATTTGTTACCAATATCAATGTTGGTGTTGACATCACTGCAGAACAGCTTTTGAAGGATTATGACCGTGTCCTTCTCTGCTGTGGAGCTTCTCATCCGAGAGATATCAAGGTTCCGGGAAGAGATGCTAAGGGAATTTACTTTGCAGTGGATTTCCTGAAGCAGGTAACAAAAAGTCTTCTGGATACAGATTTTGCAAAATTCCCATATGAGCTTGCAAAGGGCAAAAATGTTCTGGTCATCGGCGGTGGTGATACCGGTAATGACTGTGTGGGAACATCCATCCGTCTGGGGGCGAAATCTGTAACACAGCTTGAGATGATGCCGCAGCCTCCTGCAGCAAGAACTCCTTCCAATCCATGGCCGGAGTGGCCGAAGGTCCTGAAAACCGATTACGGCCAGGAAGAGGCTATTGCAGTATTCGGCCATGATCCTCGGATCTATCAGACAACCGTTACCGAGTTTATCAAGGACAAAAAAGGAAATGTCTGCAAGGCCAAGATCGTAAAACTGAAAAGCGTAAAGGATGAAAAGACCGGAAGATTCAATATGGTACCGGTTGAGGGCAGTGAGGAAGTGATCCCTGCAGATGTGGTCCTTATTGCAGCCGGCTTCCTTGGCAGCGAGAAATATGTGACAGATGCCTTCCGTGTAGCGCTTACACCAAGAACTAATGTGGAAACAAAACCGGAGCAGTATGCAACAAGCGTAGATCGTGTGTTCACAGCAGGTGATATGCATCGTGGACAGTCCCTTGTCGTATGGGCGATCCATGAGGGACGTGAGGCTGCGAAAGCAGTGGATGAATCACTGATGAGCTATTCATATTTACAGTAAAATAACAGATACCAGGGGCAAAAGGTCAAAAAAACTGTTCGTGTTTCCGCGATAAAGCTTTTGAACTTTTGCCCCTTTTAAAAAATGGTTGACAAAGAATTGACCGATTGCTATAATTACGTCCATGAACAAGGGTGTTCTTCAGGAGCGGAAGCTCTCTGAAGTGCACCCTTTTTCTGATTTTGAGGGTAATTATTTTGTGTGATGAGGAAATAAAGGAGAGAATACTATGGGGAATTATACCAGAGAAGAGATTCTTGCAATGGCAGAGGAGGAAGACGTAGAGTTCATCCGCCTCCAGTTTACAGATATGTTTGGAACTCTGAAAAATATTGCGATCACAGCAAGAGAGCTTCCAAGAGCCCTGGATAACCAGTGCGTTGTATATGGCTCTCATATTGCGGGCATTGTGGGAGAGAAGGAGCCGGATCTGATCCTGTATCCGGACTATGATACCTTTTCAATTCTCCCATGGCGTCCTCAGCAGGGAAAGGTCGCAAGACTGATCTGTGATATGCGCCGTGCAGATGGGTCTGAGCATGAGATGAGCTCCAGATATATTCTGAAAAAAACAGCGCAGGCAGCAGAGGAGGCAGGGTATACCTGTTATGTTGACCCGGAATGCGAGTTTTTCCTGTTTCATATTGATGATAACGGAATGCCTACAACGGTTTCTCACGAAAAGGCCGGATATCTGGATGTAAGTCCGGTGGACTTGGGCGAAAATGCAAGACGTGACATGGTACTGACTCTTGAGGATATGGGATTTGAGGTGGAATCCTCTCATCATGAGACAGCACCCGCACAGCATGAGATTGCCCTTCATTACGGGGAAGCGCGTGAGATGGCAGACGAAGTTATAACCTTTAAGATGGCGGTAAGAACTGTAGCCAAACGTCATGGACTTCATGCGACATTTATGCCGAAGCCAAGACGGGAAGTAAACGGTTCAGCCATGCATATCCATTTTTCGCTGTTTAAAAATGGAAAAAATATTTTCGTGGATCCGGAGGATCCGACCAGATTAAGTGAAGAGGCATACTATTTTATCGGAGGTCTTCTGGCTCACAGCCGTGAGATGACTCTGATCACCAATCCGCTTGTAAATTCTTATAAGCGTCTTGTACCTGGATTTGATGCGCCTACAGAGCTGACCTGGACGAGAAATAACCAGAATTCACTGGTAAGGATCCCGAGAGTCAATGGTGCTGATACCAGGATCGAGCTTCGAAGCCCGGATGCTGCATCCAACCCATACCTTGTTTTTGCGGTATGCCTGGCAGCGGGCCTGGATGGAATCCAGAAGAAGATCTATCCTACAAAAGCTTCTAACCGTTCTCTTTCCGAGTCGGATCAGAAGGAACAGGGTATCGAGAATTTACCGGAGAACCTGCGGGAAGCGATCACACTGTTTGAGGACAGCAGCTGGATGAAGGAAATCCTTGGAGAAGCTTTCTGCAAACAGTATGCGCAGGCAAAGAGAAAAGAGTGGCTGCGTTATTCCCAGGAGATTTCCGACTGGGAGATCGAGGAGTATCTGTATCGGATCTGATGAACGAGGCATAATGGGACGAAAGAGAGTGGCGGCTTATGAACACGAGTATCGTGATTGCATTACCGAAAATAGAAGATGCAAAAAAGATCCGCACAGTCCTTAACCGATATGGATTCACGGTGGCGGCAGTATGCAATTCAGGTGCCAATGCCCTTGCCAGTATCTCGGAGCTTGATGGCGGCGTTCTGCTTTGCGGTTATCATCTTCAGGATATGTACTACCGTGATCTTCTGGACTATATGCCGGATTATTTTGAAATGCTGCTTATGGCTTCCCGGGGAGTGATCAGTGAGGCGCCAACATCCATTTTATGCGTGGGAATGCCTCTGAAAGTCGGAGATCTGGTAAATACGGTAAGCATGATGCTTTCCCAGATCGAAAGGCGTTGGAAAAAAGATAAGAAAAAGCCGAAGCAGCGTTCATGGAAAGAACAGAATTATATTTCAAATGCAAAGATGCTTCTAATGGAAAGAAATCACCTGAGCGAGGATGACGCATACCGCTATATCCAGAAATGCAGTATGGATTCCGGGACCAATATGGTGGAGACAGCCCAGATGGTTCTGATGCTTTTATATGATTCTGTGTAAAAAACAACAAAAAACAGCAGAGCGGACAGGAATGATCTGTTCTGAATGACTGATATCACACCGGATCGGGAAAAATTCCGCAGGGGATTTCCTGATTCGGTGAAACTACTTTGAATTGGAGGATGAGGGAATGGAATTTATGGATGGAATCTGTAAGACTAGAGAATGTGCCTGGGATGTGCTTCTTTCCGAGAGCATGAAAGACCAGGAAGCAATAGTGGAAGGTGCAATACACAGCATCCGTAATATGGGTGACGTGGCATTTGTGATACTTCGAAAAAAAGAAGGGCTTTTTCAGACCGTATATGAAAACGACAAGACAAATGTTTCCATTCATGATCTGAAGGAGGCAATGTGTGTGCGCCTCACAGGAACTCTTCATGAGGAAGAAAGAGCGCCTCACGGAAGAGAACTCCGCATCAGCCATGTGGAGATCCTTTCCTCACCTGCAGAGCCTCTTCCGCTGGCCATCGACAAATGGAAGCTGAACACTTCCCTGGAGGCAAAGCTGAATTATCGTCCTATCGCCCTGCGTAATGTGCAGGAGCGTGCAAAATTCAAGATCCAGGAGGCTCTGGTGCGGGCATTTCGTGATTACCTCTATGAGAAGGGGTTCACCGAGATCCACACACCGAAGATCGGAGCCAGAGGTGCAGAGGGTGGTGCAAACCTGTTCAAGCTGAGCTATTTCCATAAACCGGCAGTTCTGGCACAGAGCCCGCAGTTTTATAAACAGATGATGGTAGGTGTTTTTGACCGTGTATTTGAGACCGGTCCTGTATTCCGTGCAGAGAAGCATAACACAAAACGTCATCTGAATGAATATACAAGCCTTGATTTTGAGATGGGCTATATCAACGGATTTGAGGATATCATGGAGATGGAAACCGGATTTCTCCAGTATGCGGTAGAACTTCTTAAGAAAGACTACGCTCATGAGCTTTCCATTCTGAAGGTGGAGCTTCCGAAGGTGGACAAGATCCCGGCAGTACGTTTTGACAAGGCCAAAGAGCTGGTAGCTGAAAAATATAAACGTAAGATCCGCAACCCATATGATCTGGAGCCGGAGGAAGAAGCGCTGATCGGAAGATATTTCAAAGAAGAATATGATGCTGATTTTGTTTTTGTCACACATTATCCGTCTAAGAAGCGTCCGTTCTACGCAATGGATGATCCGTCAGATGAGAAATTTACATTAAGCTTTGACCTTCTGTTCAAGGGACTTGAGGTAACTACAGGCGGACAGCGTATCCATGATTATCAGATGCTGAAGGATAAGATCGCAGCCCGTGGTATGGATGAAGAGGGTATGGAGCAGTACCTGGATACCTTCAAGCATGGAATGCCGCCTCATGGAGGACTTGGAATCGGACTGGAACGTCTTACCATGCAGATCCTCGGAGAAGAAAACGTTCGTGAGACCTGTCTGTTCCCACGTGATATGAACAGACTTGAGCCGTAATAAGGAGAAAAAAGATGGCAAAGATAATCGATGATGAAACAATGGAAAATGTCTGCATCCTTGCAAAGCTTTCTCTGACAGAGGATGAGAAGGAAAAAGCAAAAGAGGATATGCAGAAGATGCTGGACTATGTAGACAAGCTGGATGAGCTTGACACCTCTTCCGTAGAGCCTATGTCCCATATTTTTGAGGACGAAAACGTATTCCGTGAAGATGTTGTGACAAACGGAGACAACCATGAGGCGATGCTTGCCAATGCACCGAAGCAGAAAGAAAACCAGTATCAGGTTCCGAAAACAATTGGATAAGACAGGAGACAGGACATGGATTTGGGAAAATTAACCGCATTACAGCTTGCGGAAAAGATCAAGCAGCATCAGATAAGCGTCCTGGACGGTGTGAAATACGTATTTGATCAGATCGAAGCAAAAGAGGACAAGGTCCACGCTTATCTTGATACTTACAAAAAAGAAGCCTATGCAAGAGCAAAAGAGGTACAGAAGGGCATTGAGGATGGAACCTATACAGGACCTCTTGCCGGTGTACCTATTGCAATTAAGGATAATATCTGCATTAAGGGAAAAACAACTACCTGTGCATCAAAGATCCTTGAGAATTTTGTGCCGCAGTACAATGCCGAGGTTATTGACCGTCTGGAACAGGCGGGTCTTGTGATCATCGGAAAGACAAACATGGATGAGTTCGCCATGGGAAGTACCACAGAGACATCCGCTTACGGCGTCACCAGAAACCCGTGGGATCTGGAGCATGTTCCGGGCGGATCTTCCGGCGGCTCCTGTGCGGCAGTGGCAGCAGGGGAAACTTACCTGGCACTGGGTTCTGATACCGGCGGTTCCATCCGTCAGCCAAGCTCCTACTGCGGTGTTACCGGAATCAAACCGACCTACGGAACAGTATCCCGTTACGGACTGGTTGCCTATGCATCCTCTCTGGATCAGATCGGACCGGTAGGAAAGGATGTTGCAGACTGTGCGGCACTTCTTGAGATCATTGCCGGACACGATGCCAAGGACAGCACCTCCATGAAGAGAGAGAATCTTGATTTCTCCGCTTCTATGACGGATAAGATCGTGGGAATGAAATTCGGCGTGCCGAAGGAATATCTCTCAGAGGGACTGAACCCGGAGGTAAAAGAGGCTTTTATGAATACGCTGAAGAGCCTTACTGAGATGGGCGCAGTGGTAGAATTTTTCTCCATGAAGACAACAGAATATATGATCCCTGCCTACTACATCATTGCCAGCGCAGAGGCCAGCTCCAATCTGGAGCGCTTTGACGGTGTGAAGTACGGCTTCCGTGCAAAAGAGTACGAGGGACTTCATGATATGTACAAGAAGACAAGGACTGAAGGTTTCGGCGAGGAAGTAAAACGCCGTATCATGCTTGGCTCCTTTGTGTTAAGCTCCGGTTACTACGATGCTTACTATCTGAAAGCACTTCGCACAAAAGCCCTTATCAAAAAGGAATTTGATCAGGCCTTTTCCAAATATGACGTTCTTCTTGCCCCGGCATCACCCTTTACGGCGCCGAAGCTGGGAGAGAGTCTGAAAGATCCTCTTGCCATGTATCTTGGCGATATTTATACGGTAGCAGTAAACCTGTGCGGACTTCCCGGAATCACAGTTCCATGCGGAAAAGACGCAGCAGGACTTCCGATCGGGATCCAGATGATCGGTGACTGCTTCAAAGAAAACAACCTGTTCCGCGCAGCACACGCCTATGAGAAAAAACGCGGTGATTTCGGAACAGCAATGGAAGGGGGAGAAAAGGCATGAAACAGTATGAGACAGTCATAGGACTTGAGGTGCATGTGGAGCTTGCCACAAAAACAAAGATCTTCTGCGGATGCTCCACAGAATTCGGAGGCGCACCAAATACACATACCTGCCCGGTCTGCACCGGTATGCCGGGCTCTCTTCCGGTCCTCAACAAAAAAGTGGTAGAGTTTGCCATCAAGGCAGGTCTTGCGGCAAACTGTCATATCCATCAGTACTGTAAGTTTGACCGTAAGAACTATTTTTACCCGGATAACCCCCAGAACTATCAGATCTCTCAGCTGTATCTGCCGATCTGCTATGACGGAGCTGTTGAGATCGAGACTTCCGCAGGCAAAAAGACTGTACGTATCCATGAGATGCATATGGAGGAGGATGCCGGTAAGCTGATCCATGACGAGTGGGAAGACTGCTCCCTGGTTGACTACAACCGAAGCGGGGTACCGCTGATCGAGATCGTATCCGAGCCGGATATGAGAAGCTCCGAGGAGGTTATCGCTTATCTGGAAAAGCTCCGCTGCACCATGCAGTATCTTGGAGTTTCTGACTGTAAGCTCCAGGAGGGCTCCATGCGTGCCGATGTCAATCTTTCCGTCCGTGAGGTGGGAAGTGAGACCTTCGGAACAAGAACAGAGATGAAGAACCTGAACTCCTTCAAGGCCATTGCGAGAGCGATCGAAGGAGAGAGAGAACGTCAGATCGAGCTTCTGGAGGAAGGCAGAGCCGTTGTACAGGAGACAAGAAGATGGGACGATAACAAAGAGTCTTCTCATGCTATGCGTTCCAAGGAGGATGCAAAGGATTACCGTTACTTCCCGGACCCGGATCTTCCGCCGATCCACATTTCCGATGCATGGATCGAAGAGCTGCGTACTTCCATTCCGGAGCTTCGTGAAGCCAAGATGGAGCGTTATCAGAAGGAGTATGAGCTTCCGGCTTATGATGCAGGGATCCTGACCGAATCCAGACATCTGGCAGGACTTTTTGAGGAGACAGCAGTTCTTCTCGGAAACCCGAAAAAGGTGGCAAACTGGTTTATGGTGGAGGTTCTCCGCCTGACAAAGGACAAGGGCCTTGATCCGGAAAGGGTAAGCTTTACCCCGAAGCATCTGGCAGACCTTCTTTCCATGGTGGAGAAAAAAGAGGTCAGCGCACAGAATGCCAAGAAAGTATTTGAAAAAGTGTTTGACGAGGATATTGATCCGGTTGTATATATAGAAGAGAATGGTCTTAAGATCGTAGAAGATACAGGACTTCTCACCGAAACTGTGAAAAAGATCGTAGATGCAAACCCTGGACCGCTGGCAGAACTTCTGGGCGGCAAGGATAAGGTTATGGGATTTTTTGTAGGACAGCTGATGAGAGAACTGAAAGGCAAGGCAAATCCTGACAGCGTCAGAAAAGCACTGGCAGAGGAAATTGAGAGAAGGAGATAAAATACTATGGTTACAGTAAATCAGAATTATTTAAAACTTCCGGGAAGCTATCTGTTTTCCAATATCGCAAAGAAGGTAAGCGCATATAAGGAGGCCAATCCGGAATTTAAGGATTCTGTGATCAGTCTTGGAATCGGTGATGTGACACAGCCCCTTGCACCGGCGATCATCGATGCCCTTCATAAATCCGTAGACGAGATGGCACACGCAGAAACCTTCCACGGATATGCTCCGGATCTCGGATATGAATTCTTAAGAAGTGCCATTGCAAAAAATGATTATCAGTCCAGAGGCTGCGACATCAGCGCAGACGAGATCTTTGTTTCCGATGGAGCAAAAAGTGATTCCGGAAACATCCAGGAGATCTTCGGACTGGATAACAAGGTTGCAGTTTGCGACCCGGTTTATCCTGTATATGTAGATACTAACGTTATGGCTGGACGTACTGGCCTTTATAACAAAGAGCGTGAGAACTTTGACGGTGTGATCTACATGCCCTGCAAAGAGGAGAATGGTTTCCTTCCGGAGATCCCGGCAGATGAGGTACCGGATCTGATCTATCTCTGCTTCCCGAACAATCCCACCGGTGGTGCGATCACAAAGGCAGCTCTTCAGGAGTGGGTCGACTACGCCAACAAAAACGGCTGCGTGATCATCTATGATGCAGCATATGAGGCATATATTTCCGAGGAGGATGTCCCGCACAGCATTTATGAGTGCGAGGGTGCGAGAACCTGTGCCATCGAGCTTCGAAGCTTTTCCAAAAATGCTGGCTTTACAGGCGTTCGTCTTGGCTTTACCGTTGTTCCGAAGGAACTGGTGCGTGATGGCGTAGAGCTTCACAGTCTCTGGGCAAGACGCCACGGAACCAAGTTTAACGGTGCTCCGTACATTGTACAGAGAGCAGGCGAGGCTGTTTACTCTCCGGAGGGAAAAGCACAGCTGAAGGAGCAGATCGCTTATTACATGCGTAATGCAAAGACGATCCTGGAGGGACTTTCCGCAGCAGGATTTTCCGTGTCTGGTGGAAAAAATGCTCCATATATCTGGCTGAAAACACCGGATCAGATGACCTCCTGGGAGTTCTTTGATTATCTCCTTGAGAAAGCACACATCGTAGGAACACCAGGTTCAGGCTTTGGTGCACACGGCGAGGGATATTTCCGTCTGACAGCATTCGGAAGCTATGAGAATACTCTTGAGGCAATTGAGAGAATTAAAAATCTGTAATATGAGTATAAATTGCGGAGCAGGTCTTTGGAAAAGAGCTGCTTCGTTTTTTAACCGGATCAAAGAAGTATCCTGCTTCAATTGCGAATAGAAGCTCCCGGCAGGGTTGCGAAAAGCAATCAGCAGTGGGAAAAATTTGCCTGTAAGTTAATTTGTGAAAATAATAATAAGGATTGCGAAAATTTATCATATCATTTATAATTGTACAGGAAGTAAGGCACAGGCCGCAGAAAGTCTGTGTTCATAAAATTTCACAAATTTACGCAATCACGAAAGGGGATTTTATCATGGGTATCAGAAGAGTAGAAAATATGTGCGGCGGTAAAGGCCATGTGATCATCAAAGACATTCTTGAGGGAGACGAGCTGAAAGGGAAATGCGGACTTTACGCACAGGTTACCATCGAAAAAGGATGTTCTCTGGGATACCATGAGCATCATGGCGAGACAGAAACCTACTATATCTTAAGCGGTGAAGGCGAGTACGACGATAATGGCGTGAAACGTCCGGTAAAGGCCGGCGACATCACCATCACACCAGATGGAAAAGGACACGGTCTTACCAATACAGGTGACACAGATCTTGTGTTTATGGCACTGATCATTTTTGACTGATCCATATAGAAGAAAACAGAAGTGAGACAGAAGGGCGGCCTTTTTGAAGAGGCTGCTCTTTTTACGACTGAGGCGTAACCTGTGTCGGAGTATAAATTCTGGGATGAAAGATTCTCTGTCTCAGATTGTTATTAAACGAAATGTATTAATTGTATAAACAAAAAATATTTTTGGATTTTTTTAGAAAAAAACTGTTGACATACAAAAAGCACTTTGATATACTATCACTTGTCGCGAGGGAGAAGATAAAGAATCCCGAAGAAATGCGATATGCGGAAGTGTCGGAACTGGCAGACGAGCAAGACTAAGGATCTTGTGAGCATTGCGCTCGTGTGGGTTCAAGTCCCATCTTCCGCATTTTTTATTTAGGAAACCTGCATCTGGAAACGGATGCGGGTTTTTTTGCTGCCTAAAAATATCTGTAAAAAAGGAATCCGGATAGAATATATCGTGTCTATATGATATGATAGCAAGTATGACACATTTCGCAATACCGGGCTGACCAGTGTGACCTTACATGAGGGACTGACGAAGATCGAAGATTGGGCGTTTCATGATTGCCTTAAGCTGAAAAAGATCCGTATTCCGAAATCAGTTACGAATATTGGCGAACTGGCATTAGGAATACGTTATAACAGTCAGCAAAACAAAGATATCCGCACTTAAGACCAGGGCCTTTACCGGAAAGCCGCTGACCCAGGCACTCACCATAACCTACGGCGGTAAGAAGCTTGTAAACGGAAGGGATTACACCCTTACCTGGAAGAATAATAAAAACATCGGAACTGCATGCGTTACTATCAAAAGAAAAGGAAAATATAACGGTTCTGTTACAAAAAAATTCCGGATCACGGTTCAGAAAAACGCGGTCTATACAGTCAGCAGGCTGAAATATAAGATATCCAATGCAGACACGTCCGGCAAGGGAACCGTAGTCTTTACCGGAGCTACGGACAAGGCAGCAAGAAAGGCCCTTACGATCCCGACGAAACTCCTCCGTGCAAAGGGTGCCGGACCAAAGATAATCGTGACAAAATAACAGAAAAACCGAAAAAATAGAAAACTTTTGAAAAAAGGTGTTGACATACAAGATCCACTTTGCTATACTATCACTTGTCGCGAGGGAGAAAATAAAAAATCCCAAGGAAATGCGGTCATGCGGAAGTGTCGGAACTGGCAGACGAGCAAGACTAAGGATCTTGTGAGCATTGCGCTCGTGTGGGTTCAAGTCCCATCTTCCGCATTGGAAATTTCCAATGAAATGCGATATGCGGAAGTGTCGGAACTGGCAGACGAGCAAGACTAAGGATCTTGTAAGCATTGCGCTTGTGTGGGTTCAAGTCCCATCTTCCGCATGACTTTAAAACAGAGCTGTGAATTGCAGCTCTGTTTTTGGCTATATGAAAGTAAATTATTGCATGCCTGCACTGGTGAGAAGCTAAA
>ENA-OWXD01000379-OWXD01000379.1-human-gut-metagenome-genome-assembly--contig:-NODE-379-length-14484-cov-42.5978_pt1 | contig 14484 bp, 10 predicted proteins | sample MGYA00249244_ERZ652055 | MGnify/ENA primary metagenome ERZ652055 (study PRJEB26925, sample SAMN05827059) | human gut metagenome | biome: ENVO:2100002; feature: ENVO:00000062; material: ENVO:00002003...
AGAATCTCAAGCTTCCAAACTACAGGCGTCCAGCAACGCGCCGACGCTCACAACCTCCCTGACAAACACATAGAATCTCAAGCTTCCAAACTACAAGCGTCCAGCAACGCGCCGACGCTCACAACCTCCCCTCCAAACCACAAGGAAACTCAGCCTTTCCTCCCAGCCATCCAGCGCAGCGCTGATGGCTCATCCAACTCCCGTCAGACCACTCTATCCCTCCCACCATGACCGCACAGTGTGAGGTTTGCAGCAGAAGTCCGGGTGCTTTGGAGTGAGCCTTGGTCCATACTTAGCGTCTGAGGTGGTTCACGGAGAGGTACCCGGCGGCCACAAGCCGTAGGGTAAGGCCCATCTGTCTGAGCCAGGTACGCATCAGCGTACATGGCGAGTTATGGGCCGGCCGCTCCGTGAGGCACCTCAGACGCTTAGTATGACCAGGCGAAACGACGGCACCCGGACTTCTGCTGCAAATCTCACACGTCCGTCCGCGTCATCTTGCCCCCACCAAACACCTGTGCTATAATCAAACTAATTAAAAAACCGAGGTAAACCACACATGAACAAAAAAGAAATCGCAGAAATAAAAAAACAATTCACCCCTGACCGCTGCTCCATCACCCGCATCTGCGGCTGCTACGTAGACGGTGAAAAAAACAAAAAAACCGAACTCAAAGAAGCCTTCTTATCCTTATCAGAGGAAGAAACCTTCAAATACTTCGACATCTTCCGAAAAACCCTCACCGGCACCATCGGAAAAAATCTCATCAACATGGAATTTCCTCTGGATCAGGAAACCGAAGGCGGAACCCAAAACTTCCTCATGAAACTCCGCAAAAGCAGGCTCACCGACGACACCCTCACCGAAGCCTTCTACGACAGAATCATAGAAAACTACGACTACGGTGAAAACTACTACATCATCCTCATCCACGCAGTCTACGACATCCCCGGCAAATCCTCCGACGGTGCCGAAATGTTCGACGCTTCCGATGAGATCTACGATCACATCCTCTGCAGTATCTGCCCGGTCAAGCTCTCCAAAGCAGGCCTGCATTACAATGCAGAGACAAACAATATTGAAGACCGTATCCGGGACTGGCTGGTAGAAATGCCTGACTGGGGCTTCCTTTTCCCACAGTTCAACGACCGCAGTACCGATATCCACGGACTTCTCTACTACACCAAAAACGCCGAAAATCTCCGCTCCACCATGATGGAAGAAGTCTTCGGCTGCACCACACCACTATCTGCCGGAACCCAGCGTGACTCCTTCAATGCTCTGGTGGAAGAAACCCTTGGTGATGACTGTGCCTACGACACAGTCCTTGAGATCCATGAAAAGCTCAACGATCTCATCGAATCCCAGAAGGACGAACCGGAACCTGTTGTCCTCACCAAATCCGAAGTCAAACGTCTCTTCGAAGAATGCGGCGTAGAAGACGAAAAGCTCCAGAACTTCGATGAACAGTATGAGCTTGCCGCAGGAGAAAAATCAGCTCTGGTAGCATCCAACATCACCAACACCCGGAAATTCGAGATCAAAACCCCTGACGTGGTGATCCACGTAGCACCGGACCGGGCAGAACTGGTAGAAACCCGCATCATCGATGGTCGAAAATGCCTTGTGATCCCCATGGAAAGTGAAATAGAACTCAACGGCATCCGTGTCAGCACACTGAACTCTGTTGAAGATACATCCGCAGAACCGCTTCCTGTTAATGATATTACTGACATTGATGACAGTAACACCGAAGAAGAAATCCCATTTTAAAGGAGACCTTATGAACGATAAAAAAATCCTGTTCTTCGACATAGACGGCACACTGCTTACGCCTCACCCCTTCAAGGTTCCGGAGAGCACCAGCCGCGCCCTCACAAAAGCCCATGAAAACGGTCATCTTCTTTTCATCAACACCGGCCGCACCAAAGTAATGATGCCCTCTGCACTCTCAGAGCTTCATTTCGATGGCTATATATACGGCTGTGGAACCCACATTTACATGGACAACAAATTGCTTTTTTTCCGCACAGTCCCAAATCTTCTGTGCAAGGAAACCGTAGACCTTCTCCGCAAATGCAAGATCGAGGCAATTTTTGAATCCAACACTGAGATCCTGTATGATGGCGCATCTCCGGCCCAGTCCGAATTCGGAGTCAAAATGCGAAAAGAAATTCCAATGGTCGACATCACGAAATTCAATCGGGAGGATGCCTGCACTTACTCCTATGACAAATTCCTGGTACATATGCTGCCGGATTCCGATGTCGAAAAATTCCGCAGCTTCTGTAATGATCATTACACCTATTTTGATCACGGAGACGGAATCTGGGAAGTCACACAAAAGGGTACCAGCAAAGCCACAGGCATGGAATTTCTCCTGGACCGCCTTTCCATCCCCAAGGAAAACTGCTATGCATTCGGAGACAGTCCCAACGACCTTCCCATGCTGAAAGCTGCCGGAGTCAGCGTTGCTATGGGAAATGCTTACGGAGGCATCGAAAAACACTGCACATACCAGACAAGCGCAGTCGACAGGGATGGGATTCTTCACGCACTGGAGCATCTCGATCTAATCTGACGATCCATAAAGCAGGCATGAGCATTACAAAAAATGAGCCGTGTACGATAAACCCGTACACGGCTCGTTGTCTTTTCTCTTATCATTCCATTTTAAACATTGTATCTTATTTCTCAGCTGCCTCAGATTCTGTACTGTCTGCAGTCTCCTCATCAGCCTTTGCAGAATCTCCCTCTGTCTCCGGTGTCTCGGTCACATCAGTCTGCTCCTCAGCTGCCGGTGTCTCGGTTGCCTCAGCCTCTGCAGAATCTGCTGTCGGTGTCTCAGTTACATCCGGGTCCGGTGTCGGAGTTGGAGTCTGGATCGTAAAGCTGTGATTATCTGTGATCTTGATCTTCTTGATCAATTTTTTCTCTTCTTTGATATCTGCTTTCTTCTTCCAGCCATCTGTTGTATCATTATAAAAATCATCCTTCTTGGTGTTTGTCAGAGACTCTTTCTTACTCTCTGTTGCAGTTTCATCGTTTTTGGAATCCAGTCTCACAACATACCATACGGAATCTGTCTTTATGATTTCCTCGTTCAGTGCACCCTCGTCCAGCTTTCTTAAAGCGGTACGAACCTCATCCGGATAAGTAGTTCCGTTGGCAGCACTGTCATCACCTTCCTCATAGGTAGGGCATGTTCCGGTTGTTGCGGTCATATCCTTGGAGATCTCATCTCCAAGAGTATTGAAATCTGCAGCCGGATCCTCTTTAACCTTGTCATAAAACTTCTGAAGATTCTCTTTATTCTTCTTGATATCATCATCGGAAAGATCATCTCCGCTGACCTTTGCACTTGCATAGCTGAAGGACATCTGCTGATATTCTTTCTCATCCAGCTTCACGTCCGCTTTGGCTTCAATGGCATCCTTCATCTTCACATCGTATGTTTCAAGCTCGAGGAAAGTCTTTACCATATCTTCATCAACCGCAAGCTCTGCAATTGTCTCATCAGAATTGGCAGCCATGAAGTTCTTGGCAGCTTCCTCAAGAGCCTTCTGCTCATCATCTGTGATTTCAACATCATACTCGGAAGCGTGTTCTTTCTCCAGACACATCTTTTCAACAGTTTCAACAGAAGTTGTTACCGCATTTTCACCGTAAGTCTCATCGGAATCATCCATTTTGGTACTCCAGATAGACATATCGTTTCCGCCGCCAAGATACATCTTGTACATTGCCTCAGCCTGTGCCTGCTGCATACGTGCTGCCAGACTTACAACGCCAAACGGGATTTCCTGCTTATTGACTGTCACTGCGATCTTTGTACCATCGAGTTTTTTATTTCCGCAGCCTGCCATCATTCCTGCCGCTGTAACACAGACAAGAGCAGTAACTGCCGCTTTCTTTACTGAATTTCTCATTTCATCCTCCATCTATCCGTCCATAAGAATCACGGTCCGGCTCTTATTCCATAATACTTGATTATAAACGTTTTCACCTTTAAGAGCAAGGAATTTCACGAACTTACACGACATTTCACAAATTATCCACAAGTCTTTCCGGGAAAATATCCGGTATCCACAAACCGGATGTTTTTTCCCGTGGATAACCCTAAGCTTAGCTGATTCTTCCCTTTACTCCAGTGGCTCTGCCAGTTTTGCCAGCTCCCCCGCAAACTTCATCAGCTCTTCGATCAGCCTTCCCTGTGGTGTCAGGATAAATTTCGGCTCATGATCAGCCTTAAACTGCAAACCTCTCCGGTACTGCGCCATAATAGCCGGGATACCTGCGGGATCCAGCTTGGCCTTTTCATAGAGCGTGATCCGGACATCTTTTCCAAGCTGCTTGATCTCCGTCACATATCCCTGATGGGCAAGAGCCTTCAGCCTTGCAATGGCAAGAAGATTCAACACAGCTTTTGTCGGCTCACCAAAACGGTCGATCAGCTCCTCCAGCATATCGTCATATTCCTGCTGGCTTTCAATACCGGCAATACGCTTATAAATATCCAGCTTCTGGAACTCGTTGCCGATATAGGAATCCGGGATAAATGCATCAATGTTGAGATCAATGGTCGTCTCAAAATCATCCATAGTCCGGATTCCCTTTGCCTCCTTGACAGCCTCACTGAGCATCTTACAGTAAAGGTCATAACCAACTGCGTTCATATGCCCGTGCTGCTGCGCACCGAGAAGATTTCCTGCTCCACGAAGCTCCAGATCCTTCATAGCTATCTTAAAACCGCTTCCAAGGTCTGAATACTCCCGCATGGCGCTGAGCCGTTTCTCCGCGGTCTCCTGGAGCATCTTGTTTTTGGTATACATCAGGAATGCATAAGCAGTCCTGTTGGAACGTCCTACACGCCCACGGAGCTGATAAAGCTGGGAAAGGCCATATCTGTCCGAATCATGGATAATCATGGTGTTTACGTTGGAAATATCCAGTCCTGTCTCAATAATAGTGGTGGAAACCAGTACATCCACATCTCCATTGATAAAATCATACATTACCTGCTCCAGTTCCCTCTGACTCATCTGTCCATGTGCAAAATCCACTCTGGCCTCCGGCACAAGTCTGGATATCCGAAGGGCTACTTCGGCAATGTCATTGACTCGATTATACACGTAATACACCTGTCCCCCCCGGCGAAGCTCCCTGCGGATGGCTTCCCGAACAGTCTCCTCATCGTACTCCATAACGTATGTCTGGATCGGCACACGATCCATCGGCGGCTCTTCCAGAACGCTCATATCACGGATACCGATGAGACTCATATGAAGAGTTCTCGGAATCGGCGTTGCCGTCAGCGTCAGTACATCCACATCTTTTTTCATCTGCTTGATCTTCTCTTTGTGAGTAACTCCGAAGCGCTGCTCCTCATCAATGATCAGAAGCCCAAGATTTTTAAATTCCACATCTTTTGAAAGAACTCTGTGGGTGCCGATCACAATATCTACCTGCCCCTTTTTGATCCCTTCGATGGTCTTTTTCTGCTGGGCAGATGTCCGGAAACGGCAGAGAAGCTCCACCTTCACCGGAAATTCTTTCATACGCTGTACAAAGGTATTGTAATGCTGCTGAGCAAGAATGGTAGTAGGGACCAGATAAACCACCTGCCGGCTTTCCTGTACTGCCTTAAACGCAGCTCTTAAAGCCACCTCCGTCTTTCCGTAACCAACGTCACCACACACAAGACGGTCCATGATCCTGGTGCTTTCCATGTCTCTCTTGGTATCTTCAATGGCTGCCAGCTGATCCTCTGTCTCCTCATAAGGAAACATCTCCTCAAATTCCTTCTGCCATACGGTATCCGGTCCGCAGACATACCCCTCTTTCTCCTGGCGGACTGCATAAAGCTCTACCAGCTCTTTTGCGATATTTTTTACCGCACCCTTAACACGGCTCTTGGTCTTATTCCACTCCTGACCGCCAAGCTTGTTCAGCTTAGGCGTTTTTGCATTTTCGGAGGATCCTGAATATTTCTGCAAAGCATCCAGCTGGGTTGCCAGGATATAGAGATTACTGCCGCCCCGGTATTCGATCTTGATGTAATCCTTCACAACACGGTCAACCTCTACCTTTTCGATTCCACGGTAAATACCCAGTCCGTGCTTTTCATGAACAACAAGATCACCAATGGAAAGCTCTGCAAAATCCTGGATCCTGTTTCCGCTGTACTTTTTCTTTTTTTTACGCTTTTTCTGCTCTTTGCCGAAAATATCGGTTTCCGTCATCACTGCAAATTTGATCAGCGGATACTGGAAGCCACGTCTTGCGTGACCATAGACCACCATGATCTCCCCGGGACTGATGATACGATCCATGTCCTGGCTGTAAAAAGCATTCAGTCCTTCCTCTGAAAGATCCTTTGCCAGACGCTCCGCCCTGGTCCTGGAACCGGAGAGCAATGCGATCCGGTATCCCTGACTCTTATACTGAATGAGATCCTTTACCAGAAGTTCAAAGCTGCTGTTATAAGAATCTACAGACTTCACCGTAAGATCAAATTCCTCATTGATCTTCCATCCGGAACGTCTGGGAGAAAGTGCGGATACAGCCACACAATTCCGCCTGTTCAGCTTCTTCTGCAGTTCCTGAAAGCCACATAGCCACTGCTCCGGAAGATTTGCCTCGCCTTTTTCCTCTCTGTGCATACGACTCTGACGGTACTCTTCCTCCACACCCTCGCCGTTTTCTGCCAGGTGGTTCAGTTCATCCAGAAACACCAGTGTTTTTTCTTCCGGAAAATAATCCAGAAAGGATACCATATCTTCTCCGTCCATCTTTTCTGCGGCCGGATAAATCGTAATTTCATCTACATTTTCCAGAGATCTCTGACTTTCCGCATCAAAGCTCCGGATAGAATCCACCTCATCATCCCACAGTTCGATACGCCAAGGATTATCCTCTGTCAGCGGATAGATATCAATGATTCCTCCACGCACAGAAAACTGCCCCGGAAGCTCTACCTGACCAGTGCGTTCATACCCCAGCTCTACCAGCTCTTCCTTCAGCTGATCCAGATCGATCACACTGTCACTTTTAAAATGAAGAAGTCTGCTTCTGATCTTTTCCAACGGCATCAGGAAATCCATACATCCGTCAATGCTGGTAACAACGGTCACTTCTTCCTGTTCCAGAAGTGCCCGGATCACACGCATCCGCTGCCGGATCAGAAGATTTCCGTGAATATCTGCCTGAAAAAACAGAAGATCCTTTGCCGGATAAAAATATACATTTTTGTCATAGAAGCGGTAATCCTCATAAATTTCCTTTGCGTTGCGCTCATCATCCGCAAGGATCAGATGATATGGAAAAAGCCCGGAAAGTCCATACATCAGATGGACCTTCTGGGACTCCATGCATCCGGAAACATTAAGAATTCCGCAGTTTGCGCCACAGCGCTTTTTTATTTCCCCAAACTCTGCAAGACCCTGCAGAGGATGCAAAAATGCTTCCATACAAACCTCAATTCTTAGGCTTTTTCCTGTTATATTTATTCATCGCCGCATCTACGCCCTCGGACAGGATCATCTCCACAGCCTCTGCCGCATCATTGATCCCTTCATCCACAAGCTTGCGGTCACTGTCCGAAAAATGACCCAGCACAAAATCTGCCAGATCCCAGTCTTTCGGTTTTGCACCGACACCAACACGGATGCGGATAAATTTTTCAGTTCCAAGGCGGCGGATGATATCCTTGATCCCGTTATGTCCGCCTGCACTGCCCTTTTTGCGGATACGAAGCTGCCCAGGCTCCAGATCGATATCATCGTAGATCACGATCAGCTCTGTCTCCGGATCGATCTTGAAATAGCCGGACATCTCCTGAATCGGACCGCCGCTTAAATTCATATAGGAAAGCGGTTTCATCAGAATAGCTTTTTCACCGCCGATGATACCTTTTCCATACATGGCATTAAATTTTACGCCACCCTGCGGGATATTATGCTTCTCCACAAGACAGTCAACGGTGTCAAAGCCCATATTGTGGCGTGTAGCCTCATACTGCTTTCCCGGATTTCCCAAACCTGCAATTAAATACATAAAAACTCCTCAGCTGTAATTTACCTGGTTCAACGCCAGGCCCTCTTATGCCTTAAGACATACAAATGCTCTGATCGTATCAGTTGAAATATACCATCTCATCAGCAAGTGGCTCACAAACTTCCACATGCTCTGCGTAAAGTACGATTCCCTCTCCCTGATATTCCATTCTCTTCTCAAACGCAACCTTCGCAGTAACATCCACCCACTGGCCTTCTGCGATCTTCGGAGCAAAAGCGCTCTTGCAGATGTAACCAAGGAATGTGGTATCATCTGCACAGCAAGTCATGGCTGTTCTTCCGGGAACAAAGAATTTGCTTCCCATTCCACGCGGCTTCAGGGCACGTGCTTTAAAGTGAACGGTTTTTCCAACATAACGGTCCGGATGATCCATGGAATCCACAAACCAGATACCATAATCCTCCGGAAGGATATCGATCACCGGCGCATCAATATCAAATGGCATCTCATCCTCAAAAAGATCACCAAGCTCGCCCTCTTCATCCTCAAAGATGATCTCCGCACGCTGGTTCACCACCTTGATGCTTCTTCTGTAAGAAGGAAGCGGGTCGTTCTCCTGGCAGCGGTTAAAGATAACCATATCCGCATTGCGGACCATGTCCATAAAAAGGGACTTCATATTCGCCATATAGACTTGGAATGTGCTTGCATCCACACAGGTGATATGTTGCTCCACGCCCCAGCCTTCCGGTTTTTCCATTTCTTCGAATTTACTTACCAGCCACATGCCATTATACTCAATGATCACCCGCTCCGGCTGATGCAGGATCTCCATTGCCGCAAGTCGTTCCGGTGTAAGCTCTTCCTCGCTGTCAATGCTCTCCACAACGGTATTGCACTGTTTCAGTGCTTCCTCATCATATTCTTCCTCACCCTCTTCGCAAAGGATCAGCAGTGTTTTTCCATCGATCTGAAAGTAATCCTGCTGCAGGGTAAAGCTCAGGAAAGAGGTCTTGCCGCTTTCCAGAAAACCTGTGATCAGATAAACGGGTACTCTGGTCTCTTCCATAAATCCATCCCATCAGATACTGTACGATTTAATGTACAGTATCTGTTTCCTTTCTGTAACAATCTATATCTGTATTCCGCTTTGGCTTTGCGTCAAAACGAACATTTATTTTATCATATGCTTTATGCGATCCCGAAAAGCTCCTCCAGTGCATGCTCGTCAAGCTTAGAACCGATCACGCACAGACGGCCTGTATATTCCGGTGCACCCTCACGGATCTCAGTTTCTTCCGGAACCATATCAAAATAAATCCATGTTCCGTCTTCTGCTGGAAGCATTCCCTTTGCACGGAGGATGATACCGTATTTATCAGACTCGGAAAGTGCCTCAAGGATCTTCTCAAGTCCCTCACGTGTATATTTTTTAATAGTCTCACGGCCCCAGCTTGTGAAGACCTCATCTGCATGATGATGGTGGTGGTCATGTCCGCAGCCGCACTCTCCGTCATGGTGATGGTGATGCTCATGCTCTTCATGATCATGGCCACAACCGCACTCTCCGTCATGGTGATGATGCTCATGCTCTTCATGATCATGGCCACAGCCGCACTCTCCGTCGTGGTGATGGTGATGCTCATGCTCTTCATGATCATGGCCGTAGCCACACTCTCCGTCGTGGTGATGATGATGCTCATGCTCCTCCTCAAGCATCTCCTGCTCCAGGGATACCGGATGCTCCATAACCTCTACCAGCTTCTTACCGTCAAGATTCTCGATCGGAGTTGTAATGATAGCAGCATCCTTATTCAGGCTGCGGAGAAGCTCCAGGGACTCCTGAACCTTTTTCTCACTTGCAATATCGGTACGGCTCATGATGATAGCACCTGCATACTGGATCTGATTATCAAAGAACTCACCGAAGTTCTTCATATACATTTTGCATTTTTTTGCATCAACAACAGTTGTATAGCTGTTCAGTTTAATGTCAACCTCGTCCTGAACACCCTGTACAGCCTTGATAACGTCAGAAAGCTTACCAACTCCTGATGGCTCGATCAGGATCCTGTCCGGATCATATTTGGTAACAACCTCTTTCAGAGAGGTTCCGAAATCTCCTACCAGAGAGCAGCAGATACATCCGGAGTTCATCTCACGGATCTGGATCCCTGCCTCTTTCAGGAAGCCGCCGTCAATACCGATCTCACCGAACTCGTTCTCGATCAGCACTACCTGCTCACCCTGAAATCCATCCTTCAGAAGTTTTTTGATCAGAGTTGTTTTTCCGGCGCCAAGGAAACCGGAGATAATATCAATTTTAACCATTTTGTATACACTCCTTTTAACGTAGTTTGACCAGGAAGTATTATACCCCCTGGTTGTATCCTGTTATGCTCATGATGACAGAGAAAAAATTACCTGTTTCTGTATCTGCTGTCATTATATCCATTTTACAAAACAGACATTCCTATTCTGCTTTATATTCAGATTAATAGAGGGATGTGAAAAGCTCACATCCCTGAAAATCGTTCTTCCTATCAGCCGTTGATCATAAAGTTCATAAGCTTGTCGATATCCTCTTTCTCTGCTGCAACGATCTCAAGCTCCGGGATCTCACCAGCGGAAAAGATGTTTGCAAGAGATACATACTGGGAAAGCTTGGATTTCAGGTTCAGTCTGTCTCCCTCTCCTGTTACAAGCTCTACTCTACCCTTGCAGCTGTCAATTACCTCAAAAAATTTATCAATATCTGTAATATGTGTTACTTTCATTTTAAAAATCTCCTTTCTTATTAAAGGGCTGTTCTTAACTCTTTCCGTTAGATTATACCCCAGTGTTTTTAAAAAAGCAATCCCTGCCGGGCAAAAACACTTCACAGATATTCTCTACGGATCTATATATATTTCGTCATATTTCTTCAATTTCAACGGTACAGTCTTTTCTTCCTTTGTTCCATTTCATGAGATAAACCTTAAATCCCAGAGAATCTCTGGCAATGGTAAACGGTTCTTCCCTGAGTACTTCGGATCCCATACCCTGCTCGTTCAGCTCTGCCTGCTTTGTCCTGGCTTTTTCTGTAAGAACTCTAAGTTCTTCATCGGCTTCTTTTCCAAAAGAACGATTCCCATATCCGGATGAAGCTTCCCGCAGCTTTTCAGAAAGGCACATCGTTACCTGGATGTGTTTTGTGCGGTGAAGCATTCCTGCCAGTTTCCGTGCTACCCATTTAAACCGAAGTTTCCGGTAAATTTCAAGCCACCTGACAAAGGTACGGTCTCCTGCCTGCCTTGCGATCTCTCCCATTACCTCAAATGCCTTTTCCGAGGGAATCCACGGATTTTCCCTGGGAACAATATACTTTTCCGGAACAGCCGGATAACAGCAGTAATTCAATGGCGGAAATTCCACCAGTGCAGAAAGCTTCTCCTCCAGAGCGTTGCAGCTGTCCCCGCCTATATAATCATATTTGTCGCGGAGGATCGCCAACCGATATTCCAGCTGCCGTAAGTATTCATACCCTTCTACCCAGAAATGACCGATCCGGCTGTAATCGTAGAGATGTTTTTCCAGAGACAGGGTTTCAAAAAACAAAGTCACCACCGAATCATCCTGGTGGACCACAAGGATGTATTCTCTGCCCTGCCGGCTTAAATCTGCCAGGATCTCGCCCTCGTAATCCGGTTTGTATACACCTGTCATACGGGCATTTCCAAAAACAAGAAAGCTTTCTACCGCATCATTCATAAGATACACAAGACGGATTTCGCCGTTTTTTACATAAGAATCCACTCTGTACATATTGTCATCGGACTTTTCCGCAATTGCTTCCGAAAAAGCACTTTCTGAAGCTGCTTTCTGATCCTGCGGATCTTTCTCATCATTCACTGCCACCAGTTCAAACTGATCTTCTCCAAGCAGCTCTGCTAGCTTCTGAAAGGTATCTGGCAGCTCTTCAAAGGCTTTCTCTGAGACATATCTCTCCGGTGCTGTTTTTCCTGCAGTATTATTTCCAGTATCCATCAATTACCTCTTTATTCAGTTTCTCCCCAATAACGATCATGATCTCCTGTCCCAGCTTTGCCGGCCGGATGCAGATCTCATGGCGGGTAGCATTCAGCTCCAGCCACTGTCCATCTTCTTTTCTGAGAAAACCTTTTACGCGAAAAACATCTCCGCAGGATGGATCATTTAGGATCCTTTCTGCAGTTTCATGAAGTTCCTCCTCGCTTTTATGAACGTTCATAAAAAACAGAGAATCAAATCCGCCGCCTTCCGCATAGGATTCCTTCACGTAATCCTCTGCCACATACCCGCAATCCAGGATCTTTTCCAGGTCTGTGTCTGTGAGCTCATCCCAGTTTCCGGTGAGGATCTCACTGTCCAGACAGCGCCTGCACTGGATCTGGCCAAGTGCACGGTTGAGATGCTCTTTTGTGCTGCTGATCTCTTCCACCGTGGCTTCCTGGCTCCTGCTCAATAATACACAGCCTGCATCTGCCACCTCGGAAGCCAGCAGATAATCCGCTTCCGCTGAAAGATCCTCTGCCAGCTTCGCATCCACAATGGCGATCACATTTCCGATCTCATACCATTTATCCAGCGGTTCCTCATGGAGGGCGTCAAAGAACTCATCCACATCAAAGATTCCGGATGGTTCTACGATGACACGGTCGTAACCGCACATTCCCATAGCGATCAGCTTTGTCTTAAATCGCCGTCTGTGACAGTCCGCATCACAACCGCCGGAAACCATCTCCAACTCACAGTTGTCACCCATTAGATCCTGAAGCAGCATCATATCCACATTCACTGCCCCGAAATCATTTTCCAGGATCCCGATGTTCATGCCTTTTTTCAGAAGATAGGAGGCATATTTTTTTATAAATGTTGTCTTTCCGGATCCGAGAAATCCGGTTATCAGATCGATCTTTATCATATTTCTTCCTTTACCTTATCAACTCTCCGGAGCATACAGTAAAATAAATGCGAATATATGCTTTACTTATGTTCCGGTCATATTTCAATAATCTCCTGCCCGACAAATGCCGGACTGCTATCAGTATATAATCTTTTTTCCGCAAAGAAAAGAGGCGGTCCTGAAAAATCCTCTCAGAACTGCCTCTTTCCGGCTATTTTATCTTTTTATAAACATATATGAAGATTACTTTGTAAACAGATCTACCAGATCCTGACCATCATTATAGCCCTGTTTTTTCAGTTCCTGAACAAACCAGTCATCTACACCGTCTACTGCTTTCTTAAAGGAATCGATATCCATGTCCTTTTTCTCTGTGAAGGTCACACCGTTTTTGTCTGCCCAGCGTGCTTTGATCTCATCATCACTGGAACGGTTGATGTAACGCTCATACTCAACAGCTTTCTGACCACACTCGTCAACAACAGCCTGCTGCTCCGGTGTCAGCGCATCATAAATATCCTGGTTGATGCAGAAGAACAGGCAGTCATAGATTGCATCCCACATGGAGCAATATGGCTGTACCTCCTGTACACTGGCTGCATCAATGGCGGGCAACGGATTCTCCTCACCCTCTACCGTATTCTGCTGAAGTGCTGTGTAGGTCTCGGACCAGTTCATATTTGTAGCATCTGCCCCCCATCTCTTATAACACTCCATAAGAAGATTAGAGCCGGCTACACGAACCTTCAGATTCTTCATATCATCTACAGATTTTACCTCATGCTTGCTGTTTGTCAACTCACGGAATCCGTTCTCTGCAATACCCATGCAATGAAGTCCGTAGCCGTTAAGGATCTCCTTCAGCTTTTCTCCGGCCTCTCCGTCAAACTTCGCATCTGCATCATCGTAGGAATCATAGATGAACGGCAGGGATACCACATTGAAGCGTGGATCAAATGCAGAATAGATCAGATTGGAATGCATGGAGATCTGTACCGGGTCTCCGTTCATCAATGCCTGGATTCCCTCGGACTGATTTCCGTTTGTCAGCTGATCCGCTGCGTAAATGTTAACCTTGACCTTTCCTCCGGTAGCCTTTTCCATGAGTTCACCGAACTTACGTCCTCCATCAGCCCAGGTACTTGTCTCCGTTGTGGAGCATGCAAAGTTCCAGGTTGTCTCAGGCCAGTTCAGATCACTGTAATCCTCCACGGTATCTACCGAATCCTCTGTAAACAGATCTACAAGATCCTGTGCATCGTCATAGCCTGCACTCTTAAGCTCCTTTACAAACCAGTCGTCGATTCCGTCTACTGCTTTCTTGAAGGAATCGATATCCATATCCTCTTTCTTTGTAAAGGTCACACCGTTGCTCTTCTCCCAGCGGCTCATGATCTCCTCGTCGCCGGAACGGTTGATATAACGCTCATACTCAACAGCCTTCTGGCCTGCCTCATCAACAACCTGCTGCTGTTCCGGTGTCAGGCTGTCATAGATATCCTGGTTGATACAGAAGAACAGACAATCATAGATTGCATCCCAC
>ENA-OWXD01000386-OWXD01000386.1-human-gut-metagenome-genome-assembly--contig:-NODE-386-length-14351-cov-13.7035_pt1 | contig 14351 bp, 9 predicted proteins | sample MGYA00249244_ERZ652055 | MGnify/ENA primary metagenome ERZ652055 (study PRJEB26925, sample SAMN05827059) | human gut metagenome | biome: ENVO:2100002; feature: ENVO:00000062; material: ENVO:00002003...
CCCTTATCGGAATTTGCTGATGATGCAACGGGATAAATTACACGCAGTATATGGTGGTCAAAAAGTGAATAGAATCAGTGGTAAGGAATTGGCTAATCGTAGGAAAAAGAAATAGATATGGCGAAATTATATTTTAAGGTAGGTAGTGACTGGGAAGAAGTTGTAAGGCTCCGTAATGAAATTGTGAAGTTAAAACAAGAGTTAATGAGCATGGATGGCACGCAGTCTCCTGCTGCTTTCAAGGCTTTGAATGCCCAACTTGCTGCATCCAACCAAAGATTGGATGAGTTGGTGACTAATGCAGCCAAAGCTGGAGCGGAGATGGAAACGGGATTCAAAAGGAAAATCTTCGATGCTTCCCAGGCCGTGAATGGATTCACAGAGAAGATTCTTGCTCAAAAAGCGGTAGTTAAGGATATTGAAGCGGATGTAAAACGACTTGGGGATGCTTATCGTATAGCATTGAAAAGGAATCCGTTATCAGCAAATAGCAAGTTAGAAGAATACAATGCTGCCCGCAAAGCTCTTGATGAAGAAAAGGCAGCTTTATTTGGATTAACCCAACAACAAGCCGAAGCGCGTCTTTCCGTAAAGAAACTTCGGGATGAATACGCCCTTTACAATGATAATGCTAAGGAAATCGTAGAGAGTAACAACGGTATCGCTATTTCTTGGAAGAAAGCATTGGCGGTTATTGGTGGTGCTGGAGTATTAAAGGCATTAGGTTCTGAAATGATTCGTGTTCGTGGAGAATTTCAATCCATGCAGACCGCTATTGAGACTATGGTTGGAAAGGATATGGCAGGACAACTGATTCCGCAAATCAAGGAGCTGGCTAAGATTTCTCCACTTACTATGTCAGATATGGTTGGAGCAGAAAAGATGATGCTTGGATTTAACATACAAGCAGAAGACACTATCAAATACTTGAAAGCCATTAGTGATATTTCTATGGGGGAATCCAGTAAGTTCAATTCGCTAACTTTGGCATTTTCACAGATGTCAGCAGCGGGTAAACTTATGGGGCAGGATTTGAATCAAATGATAAACGCTGGATTCAACCCGTTACAGATTATCTCCGAAAAGACCGGAAAATCTATCGCAACTTTGAAAGATGAAATGTCCAAAGGTGCTGTTTCCGCTGAAATGGTTCAACAGGCATTCATTGATGCAACTTCCGCAGGTGGTAAGTTCTATAATATGTCTGAGAATGCCTCAAAGACTATCAATGGTCAGTTGTCTATGATGCAGGATGCTTTGGATTCCGTGTTTAACGAATTGGGAACAAAGTCGGAAAGTGTTATCATGGACGGTATTCAAATGACAACTTCGTTGATTCAGAATTATGAAACAGTAGGTAAGATCTTGGCTGGATTAGTGGTTACTTATGGTACATACCGGACCGCAGTGATGCTTGTTACTGCTGCCGAAAGTAAACATACTCTTGTGGAGATTGGACTTACCAATGCCCGTTTATTGGCACGAAAAGCGCAGTTAGCTTTAAACGCTGCAATGCTTACCAATCCTTATGTAGCTTTAACTGTCGTTATCGGTGGGCTTGCTACTACAATGTGGGCAATGTCTGATAGTACAACTGCTGCCGCCCGTGCTCAAAAAGAATATAACGGCATTAAAGATGCAGCATTTAAAAAAGAACAGGAACACAAGCTGAAAATCGAAGAATTATTAACGGCTGCTCGTGATGAGAGTTTGGCTACTCTTACTCGGCAAAAATCATTAGAAGAACTTCGTAAAGAATATCCTAAAATTTTCGAACAATACGATATTGAAAAGCTAAAGTTGGAGGATATCTTAAAGTTGAAGCAAAAAATAAACGAAGAAGATTCAAGGCGTTCTGTTCAAGGCAGGAGAGATGATTATAATGCTCTAAAACAAACGATTACTAACCAACGGAGATATTTGCAGCTATTTGATAATCCTGATTTACGGAAGAATATGTCTGATTCCGATAAAGAAATATGGAAAATGTTTTCTGGTAATCAGTCATACGTACAGGTGCGTGAGCAAATGGAGAAAAACTCTAAACTTTTAAAAAAGTATCAGAAAGACATGTTCGATGATAATATTTCCGCTTACAAATCCAATCTTAAAAACTATTCTAAGGAGAAGCTTGAAACGGAATTGAAACTTGCTCAATCGTCTGCATCCAAACGCAATGGTTTTGTTGTAAACGGGATGATGGTTAAAGGTGGAGATTTAGAAAGTGTTATTTCTTCAATTAATGGAGCGTTGGCTAAAAAGAAATCCCCTACTACTTACAAGCAGGATTACGAGAAAGCGAAGAAAGACTGGGATGATGCTAAGAAGAAACTTTCTGAAATAGAAAAGGATAAATCCAAGTTTACTTCAAAGCTGTATGAAGAAGCTAAGAAACGAGTAGAAACAACTGAAAAAGCCTATAAAAATTTGGGCGGTATTACAGGTAGTTCTTTGACCAAGCAGGAAAAAGCTGCTGAAAAGCAAAAAAAAGAACAAAAAAAGACAGCCGGGCAACTTCTTTCACTTCACCGTCAGAACCAACAGGATGAAATCAACCTGATGAGAGAAGGCACGGAAAAGAAGTTGAAACAGATTGACCTTGATTATCAGAAACAGATTGATGCGATAAGAAAACAGGAGGAAGAATGGAGCAAAGCCGGTAACGGTAAGCTGACCGACAAGCAGGCACAGAAAATTTCAGAAGCTTATACCAATGCCGAAAGTATGAGAGATAAAGATATTTCCGATGTAACTGAAGGACAGCTGAAAGCCGAACAACAGGCTTTGAACGACTACTTGAAAGAATATGGCACGTTCCAGCAGCAGAAATTGGCTATCGCCCAAGAGTATGCGGAAAAAATAAGGAAAGCACAGGAAGAAAACGGTGTTAATAGTGCACAAGTAAAGTTACTGGAGAAACAACGTGATGTTGCCATACAGAACAAGGAAACAGAAGCCATAAAAGCCAATATAGATTGGGTTACTGTGTTCGGTGAGTTTGGTTCCATGTTTTCCGACATGATAAAGCCCGCCTTGGACGAAGCGAAAAAATATGTACGGACTGACAAGTTCAAGAACTCCGATCAGGCAAGCCAGAAATCATTGATTGACGCCATCAGCCAGATGGAAAAGTCTTTGGGTGGTACAAGTGGAGTCAACTTCAAGAAACTTGGAGAGGATGTAAAAGCCTATCAAATAGCAGAACAGAATCGTATCAGTGCCATAGGGATTGAAACAGCTGCTTTGGAAAGACTAAAGAAATCACAGGATGATTACACCAAAGCGCAGAAGGGCGGAACGGAAAGTGAGAAACAAGCCGCAGCAAACGCTCTTGAAACAGCACGGCAGAATGCTGACATTGCATCCGCCAATGTGAAGACACAGACTGATATCGCCAATCAGGCCCAGCGTAATGTGACTGATACTGCCACCATATTGAAAGCAAGCATGGAAAATTTATTGGGAGGCTTGCAGCAGATTTCATCCGGTGGATTGTATAACGCATATAGCGGAATTATCAAAACCGTGAACGGATTCAAGGATGTCATAGGAAAAACGTCAGAATCTCTTAAGGAGGTCCCCATTGTCGGATGGATTCTGTCCATCATTGACGTACTCAAAGACGGATTAAGTGATCTTGTCGGTGGTCTGCTTGATGCTGTTCTGAACGCTGTCAGTGGAATTATCGGTGATGTCTTGTCAGGGGATTTGTTTGTCACAATCGGCAAGTCATTGAGGAACGGCATAGGAAACATCCTGAACGCAATCTCATTCGGAGGCTTCAACTCCCTGTTTGGAATAGGTGGAAACGCCAAGGAAGTACAGGAAACGATAGACAGGCTGACGGACAGGAATGAAACTTTGCAAACGGCCATCGAGGATCTGACTGACGAGATGAAGGCAAGCAAGGGAATGAAATCGGTTGAATCTTACAGGGAAGCTGTAAAGTATCAGGAGGAAGTCAATAAAAACTATCTGCAAATAGCAAAGGAGCAAGCCGGATATCATAAGAGCCATGGCAGCTGGCAGCATTATCTGAAATGGACGGATGAAATGCTGGAACACGCAAGAAAAGCTACCGGCATGCAGGATTTCTCCGGCACCGATTCCTTGTGGAATCTGACCCCCGAACAGATGAAGGCTCTACGGTCGGACGTATGGTTATGGGATATCATGGAATCTTCCGGTAAGGGAGGTTACGGTGAGCGTGTTACCGACAAGCTGGATGATTATATAGAGCAGGCAGGAAAACTGGAAGAACTGACCGACAGTCTTTATGAGGGCCTGATCGGAATGTCATTCGATTCCATGTATGACAGTTTTATAAGCAGTCTGATGGATATGGAGAAGAGTGCGGAGGATTTTGCTGATGACATATCCAAATATTTCATGCAGGCGATGCTGTCAAATGCCATCGGTGAACAGTTTAGTGACAAACTGAGGACATGGTATGATAAATTCGGTGAAGCCATGAAGGATGATGGTACGCTTGATAATAATGAGCGTAAGGAGCTGATGGATGAATACATGGGTTATGTGGACGAAGCCATGAAGCTCCGTGACGAGCTTGCCGCAGCAACCGGATATGACAAGATTTCACAGGAGTCCTATTCCCAATCTTCTTCATCAAGAGGTTTTCAGGCAATGAGTCAAGATACTGGCGAAGAGTTGAACGGTAGGTTTACAGCATTGCAGATTGCAGGAGAAGAGATAAAGAATCAAAATATCATTCAATCTCAATCGCTTAATTTACTAACAGTAAAAGCAGATGCTCTACTTTCCATAAATACGGAAACAAGAAATATTGCTGATGATACGCGGGATTTGATAGCGCAATCCTATCTTGAATTGGTACAGATTTCAGAAAATACAGGGGCAATCGTCAAACCTATTCAACAGATGCAAAGAGATATAGCAGAGGTTAAAAAGAATACAGCAAAATTATAGTTTATGAATGAATTATTAATTAATGGCGAAAACGCTTATACAACATGGGGCGTGAGAATGGGAGAGGGGTTTCTTGATGTTATTGGGGCATCCGCTCCCATGAAGGATTTTATTGAGAACAAAAGCCGACTTGAACATGGGAAACGGGTAATAATCAATAATCCTAAAGTCGATGAGAGGGAAATAACTCTTTCGTTCACTATCGAGGGTAATTCTCAGTCTGATTATCAAGCAAAGAAGAAAGCTTTCTTTGATGAGCTGTATAAAGGTGTGGTTGATATTCAGATTCCTGCTAATAGTAGCGAGGTTTACCATCTTATTTATACTGGCAAGAGTGTCACTTACGCACAGAGTTTAGACCGAACTTTCGGAAAAATTTCAGCCAAGTTTAACGAGCCAAATCCGGCAAACAGAAGCTAATTCACGACATTGGTTTTATTGTCGTGTATGTGAGTGCTCAAAATTGGGCACTCTTTTTTTTATCCCCGAACTTTGAAGACATGGAACAAATCGACATCAAAGACATATCCGGTGCTATCCTGCTTACAACTTTGATCAATGAAGGCTGCAAGCGTAAGTTCACTCTGATGAAGGAGGACTACATCATGTTAAAGTTCTCCTTAGAGAATCCCATATATTTCAAACTTGGCTCATACGTGGAATGTAACTTCGGATTGTTCGAGGTGTGCGACTTGCAGAAGCCCGCATTCAACACCAATACCGCCGGCTACGATTACGAATTAAGACTTGACGCCTACTACTGGAAATGGAAAAACAAAATCTTCAAATATACCCCGGAGACGACCGGACAGGAGGCGTCCTGGAACCTGACCGCTCCGCTTGACGTACAAGCCGGTATAGTCCTTAGAAATTTGAAAGCTCTTGGTTACACATACAAAGGACAGGATTTTGTTTTCTCCATTGATTCCACAGTCGAAAACAAGTCCCAGTTGATGAGTTACGACAACATCAACATCCTTGACGCTTGTTTTGAGATGGCGAAGAAATGGGATTGCGAATGTTGGGTGACTGAAAACATCATCCATTTCGGACGTTGTGAGTCTGGCGATGCGGTGGATTTCGAAATCGGGAAAAACGTGCAGGAAATGTCACAGTCAGAATCCCGGTCCACTTATGCCACCCGTATCTACGCTTTTGGTTCAACAAAGAATATCCCATCTGACTACCGTCCGGTTGACGAGACTGTGGTTGTGAACGGCGTGGTGCAAAAACGCTTAATGTTGCCCGAAGGCACTCCTTACATTGACGCTTATCCTGATATGACTACCGAGGAAGCCGTCGAGCAGGTGGTTATCTTCGATGAAGTCTATCCTCGAAGAACAGGCATCATGTCGGATGTCACCACTATCGAAGTGACGGACAAGGTGGAGAATGAGGACGGCACAACCACCGAGGAAAAATGGAATGCCTACCGCTTTAGGGACACGGGTGTTAACTTTTCCGAGAAATATATCCTCCCCGGTCAGGAGCTGAGGATACGTTTCGCATCCGGGCTTCTCAACGGTTTGGAGTTTGCCGTGAAGTTCAATCCTGAGGGAAAGCCGGAGAAATTGGAGGATGGCGGATGGAACCCTGAGGCACAGCTTTGGGAGATAGTCAGGAATGAGGACTATGGCAGACCGCTTCCCGGTGATGTGCTCTTTCCCCAGGATGGAGATGAATATGTGCTTTCCGGCTGGGACAGTACGAAAATAACCGAGCTGGGGCTTGTGGGTGCCGCCGAGCAGGAGTTGAAGGAAAAGACTGAAAAGTACGCTGCCAAATCCAAGATAGACCCGAGTACCTATGGCTGCACGATGATGTCAAATGACGCATACCGTGAGGATGGCGTTCATAATTTCTATAGCATCGGTCAAAAGGTCAACCTTATCAACAAGGCTTATTTCGAGAACGGAAGACAGTCAAGGGTTATCGGATTTGAATTCAATCTTGATTATTCCTTTGACTCACCTGTTTATACTGTCGGGGAAACCGCCGCCTATTCCCGTATCGGGGAGCTGGAGGAAAAGGTTGAGAGCCTTACCCTGAAGGGACAGACCTATACGGGCGGTGGTGGCAGCGGTGTGTATGTGATCGGAAGCCACGACTCCACCCCAGCAACAGACCATAACGTGTATTCCGCATTGCGCTCGCTGATCATGTTCATGCGCAAGGATACGGAGGAACGCACCGGTTTCCTATTATCCCTGTTGGGCGGAACCGTCATCAAGAAATACGCCAAGTTCGGTGATTTCGTTACCGGCGTTTCTGGAGGTTACATCGGTGAGGACGCCCGTGCCGAGCTAGAAGAACTGAATCTTCGGACAATGGTAAAGTCAGACAATTTTAAGGCTGGTTCCCTTGGTACTGGATTTATGTTGAAAACAGATAAGAAAACAGGAAGATCGTACCTAGAAGTGGATGAGTTGTTTGTTCGCATACGCGCCCTGTTCACCGAACTTGAAATAAGAAAACTTACTTACGCTGGCGGAAATTGGATATTCAGTGCGGCCGGTATGACCTGTGAACGTGTTGAAGAACTAGAAGATGTTTACAGATGCTATTTCCCATCCATAGATGCAGAAAAGGAAGTAGAAAATGAGTTTAGAGCTGGAGATCAAGCTAGATGCCAAGAATTTAATGTAAAAACAGGAACAAGTCAAAATGTATCAAATAGATATTATTGGAGGCTTGTTGTTGGTGCAGGTGATAATTATATAGATTTAAGTAAAACAGATTGCGATTCCGGGAGTGATGCACCAAAGGCAGGTGACTCTATTGTACAATTAGGTAATCGTAGTGATAAAGGCAGACAAAATGCCATTATTATTTCTGCATACGGAGAAGGATCACCGTCCTTTACGCAACATAAAGGAATTAATTCATATAGTCTTAAAGGAACGGAGAAGACAAGGATATCTCCAGAAACAAATATTCTTACAGGGGAATTTCATTTTGAAACAGGTGAAAATGTAAAAGATGAAATTGATAGCGCAAAAAATACAGCCAATTCAGCTAATAATGTTGCTATTGCCGCAAATAAAATTGCAGAAGAGGCGAAGAAAAATGCTGATTTGGCAAAAAGCGAATCAGAAAAGGCAAATAGTTTATTAGCTGATATTGCAAATGATAATAAACTTACAGCACAAGAAAAGCACGAAACAAAAAAAGAATGGGATATTATTGTTTCGGAAAAACCTAAGAATGACGCTTCCGCTGATAAATATGGTGTATCAAAATCGGCATATGGCAATGCATATAACGCACTGAGCGGTTATATTACACCATTGTTAACCTCTTTATCAACTACAAGCGATATAGTAGGTACCGATTTTCGTGCTAAATTCAAGGCTTATTATGATGCCAGAACGGATTTGCTTAATGCTATATCTGCAAAAGCCAAAGAGCTAGTGGATGCTGCCAATAATAAAATAGAAAGTGTAAAAACTGAACTTTCCGCTGTTGATGGAAAAATAACTTTGGCAGTTAAAACAGCTAAAGAAGAAGCTATATCTTCATCTAAGGCATATACGAACTCCGAGATAAAAGTTGTAAAAGACCAAATTGCATTGAAGGTTGATAGTAAAACTTTCAATGCCTTGAATCAAAAAGTAACTGAGCAGGGGTCACAGATAACGCTCAATAAAAATAATATTGAGCAGAAAGTCAACAAATCAGATTTCAATGCACTTGGAACAAGGGTGTCTAATGCAGAAACAAAAATCACCCAAAATGCCAATGAAATTCAACAGAGAGCGACGAAGTCCACTGTTGACGCTTTGACAGGACGTGTAACTACCGCTGAATCTAAAATTACGCAGAATGCCAATAGTATATCATTAAAGATTACAGCTTCTGAAGCCACAAATATCGCGAATAATGCTGTAAACAATTTACAGATTGGCGGAACAAATTTGTTGGTTAACACAGACTTTTTGCACAATAGGGATTATTGGTCTGGCGGTGATGTGGATTCAAGTGTAACCTTGCAAGGAAGAAATTCTTTAAGAATGATAACATCAGGCCTTACGGGTGATTCATGGCGAGGTGGAGAACAGATCAATACACCTTATTTAATTGCAAAACAAGGAGATGTGTTTACCATAAGCTTATTCTCTCGTACAGACAATATCAGCTCATTCGACAGAGGGGCTAGTATGGAAATACGCTATTATAACTCATCCGGCGGCAGAATAACGCAGTCTGGTTTTAATATAAAACCTAGCACAAATAACACTTGGACCAGATTTGCAGGTACAGGCACGTGTCCTGCCGGTACTGTGAAAGTCAGTGCAGTATGGTATAACGTGAGAAATGGCAGAATATGGGTAAACGGCATAAAACTTGAAGTTGGTAAAAAAGCTACTGATTGGACAAGAAGCCCGCATGATTCTCCAACCACTCAAGATGTAAAATCATCATTTACGATTGATACTGGCGGTATATCCATGCTCGGAAAGAAATTATCCTTGACAGGTATGGTCACTTTCAATTCTCTTGCCAGCGATGCACAGGGGAAGATTAATACGGCACAGAGTACTGCAAACACAGCTAAATCAGCCGCTGAAACAGCTAAGTCTACTGCGGATGGAGCTAATTCAAAAGCAACGACTGCACAGAATACTGCAAACACCGCTAAATCAACAGCCGATAGTGCCAATTCAAAAGCAACAACAGCACAGAATACGGCTAATACGGCAAAGTCTACAGCTGATGCCGCAAAGACAGCAGCGGCAAATGCACAAAGTAGAGCAGATGCTGCTTATAATAAAAAGATAGAACTGGCACAACTTGGAACGACTGTAATATCTGGTGGCTTTATTAAAACAAGCCTTATAAAAGCAGATGAAATAATAGTAAGTAAACTAAGTGGTGCGACTGGTACATTCAAACAGTTGCAAGCTGTCGGTAGCGATGGAAGCGTAAAAGGAACACTCAGACTTGATGGAGATAGATTATGGTATGATGGTGACCAATATCAGCAAGGTACAAAAGATGGCCGTTCATTGCGTTACTATCTGTCTGACGCATGGGTTCGTGGTAATTTTGGAGCACGTACCAGAACCACGCTTCTTGTCCAGGGAAGCAGCGGCTATTTTTATCCGAAAGGTGCGGATAAAGCAGGTGTCTATAAAAGCTTTGAAAGAGGTACAGCGAGCGATGGTAGGACATACTATAAACTTCCATGTTATGGTACAGAAGGAGATTATTCTGGTATGCCTGTAGATCTAATTGTATTTAACGTAACATCATCAAATCAACACTTTTATGAATTGCAACTTGCAGTAACACAAAAAGTGAACATGATAAACTGCAATAATAATTATACAAATGTGCTTATATATTGCAATGGAAATTATCCTGGATTGCCAGGCGGTTCTGTACATTATGCATGGAATGTTTTGCCATTCATGAATCCGCAACCAACTGCAAATCTTCTAGGTAGAGGCTTATTGTTTGGAGGTTCTAATGATAATGATTGGAGATAAAGTATTATGAAAGAAGAAATAAAAGAAATAAAGAAAGATGCTAGTATGCAAGAATATACAATGAATATTAGTACTGATAATGCGGATTATTCTGTGGTATACATAGTAAAAAATGATTTGTTGGTGCAAGTCATAGCCAAGGTAAAAATAGCTGGTACTGATTTAGGAGAGCTGTCATACGAAAATGGTTATGTCAATACTATGAATTTTTCTATCAATGACTTGACACAGCAATTATACCTGAATGATTTTACAAAAATTGTATTCGGCATACGAGACAAAAATAATCTTACGATAATGATACAAATAGCTAAAAACGTATAACAACTTAAAAAAATAAAATTATGGAAGTAAAATCTGTTACAACAATCGTGAGTGCTGAGAAAACAACAGCCAATGCTCGTTATGATGTATCTTACTCAATTATCAAAGATGCATCGTCTGAAAATGCACAACTTCAGTCTGTCTCTGCTGATGTCTATGAGTTGCAGACACTTGAAGACCAAGTAAAACAAGAGAATTTTATAGGAAAGCTTGAAATGCAGTACGGCATAATGGTACCAACCCAGTTTCCTTTTTCCAATAAATATACTCTGTATGTATCAGAGTTTGTTGATATAATAAATGAAGTCACAGCCGATAAGTGATAACCGAGATTGTCGCAAATCCTGTTTATGAATCTGGGATACAGTGTGTCCCCGCATACAGACAAGGGTTTGTATCGGTTTACTGCCGTAAAGAGAATATTAATGATTGAAAGATGATATGAGAGATGTAATTTACAATTTTATAAATGAGCACATGATGATACACATTGTACTGATAGCCCTGTGTATCGCAGCCACTATCGGTGCAATGTTTGTGGATTTGGTCTCAGGAATAATGAAGGCCAAACAACGCGGGGAGGCAAGAACATCCACGGGGTATAAGAAAACAGCCATCAAGGCGAAAAAGTATTTCACCCCGTTCATAGAATTGTGCTTCATTGATCTGTTATGCTGTGTGATTATCCCCTTTCCTGTTTTTTCCATGATCTGGACGGTTTACTGTATTTTCTGTGAGTTTAAATCGGTACGCGAAAAATCGTGGGAAAAAGCGGAGTTGCGCAAGGCAGAGAAGACAATGAGTGTGATTATCGAGAACAAGGATGACATTGCCAGGATGGTGGCTCAGATACTGTTTGATGAGGGACAGGGGGCAATCAGTAGGAATAATGAAAAACCGGCCTCGCCAGACCGGTAAACTCAGTTCTATTACATGAAAAAAACATGCTATGTTTTTGTGCAAATATAGCTATATTCTTTTTATGAAAAAACAAAAAGGAGGAAAAGAAATGAAGTTTTTTACGATTGCGGAACTCTGCAAGTCAACAACTGCTGACCGCTTGGGTATCAATAACAGATGCAGACAGGAGCATGTGACTGCTCTGACTGCCTTGGTGGATAATGTGCTTGATCCGTTACGCACATGGTGGGGAAAGCCAATAACAGTAAACAGTGGCTATCGCTGTCTGGAACTTAATGCAGCTGTCAAGGGAAGCAAGACCTCGCAGCACATGAAGGGGGAAGCTGCTGATATTGACACTGGGGACAGACAGCAAAACAAGCTGTTATTTGAATATATCCGCAAGAACCTGCCCTATGATCAATTGATTGACGAGTCTAACTTCGCTTGGGTGCACGTCAGTTATCGGGCTGACGGGGATAACAGGATGCAAGTTCTTAAGTTGTAGACTATGTTGGTTAGAGTTATGAACTGGGTAAGCCGGCATATATTGCTGGCTCCTTTCATGTGTTTGTTCCTGTTGTTCGGATCATGTGGCAGCTCGCATAAGGCTGTCAAATCTGACACAGAAGTAATCAGGAAGGACAGTGCCAGTGAAACGGTCAACATCGTACACGGATCAAGCATCTCTTTGAGCGAACTCATTACCACTAATGGTAACTATGTGATTGATTTCCGTATCTATGATACCCGAAAACCGCCCGATAGCCCGACCGGGAAACCTCCGTTATTGGCAGACGGTCATGTGGAAGGTGATTTCAGCAAGAATAAAAGGAAGGAAACTGCAACCAAAGACAGTACGGAAGTGAAAGCTGACAAGGAAACCACTTCCAATACCCGTGAGGAAAACCGGTCAGAAACCATAAAAGAGAAAAAAGAATCCACGCTGCTTAAACAAATCGGTTTTGTCTGTGTTTGTGTAACCGTTTTGATTGTCGTTATGCTGATAGTAAAACATTGGCGCAACAGACAAGCTTCATCATAAGACTTTAAATTTATAAATTGAACTATCCCAGTGATGAGTTGGAATGTGGTAAAAGCAACAAGACATTTATATGTATGTCGGATTCCTCTTGTGATTATTGTAAGGATTATATCTTCATACATATCATTATTGTTGCTTTTCTTGTAAATACTATTTCTTATTTGTAAGTTTGCGAAAAATAAGAATATGGCTAAGTTTTATGATATAACAGAATGGAACGAAAAACCCTTTTTTAACACTAAAGGTACACGCAATAAATGTGTGGTTAGTAATCCTGAAGATGACTGTGTATATTTTTTCAAAACCTCTATGTTGAAAGAAGGTAAAGATTACAAACCAGAGTTCTGGTCTGAAATTATATCTTCAGAAGTAGGTCGTTCTTTAGGATTTGATGTATTAGAATATAATATAGCAAAACATGAAAGTGAAATAGGATGTATTTCTAAGTCCATGAATACCGAAGAAGAATGTTTGACTGAGGGGGTGAGTATATTAACTGGCTATGATAATACTTATAAGCCTGAAAATAAAGAATCATATTCAGCTTATACCTTTCATTTTATAAAATCGGCAATCGAAAGTTTCAATTTGGGTGAACAGATAGAAGATATCATAAAAACTATCATTTTTGACAGCATTATTGGGAATAGTGATAGGCATCAAGAAAATTGGGGATTTATTACGCCATACAAAGAAACCGAATTGACTAATGAAGAAGCAAACCATATCTTTTCTAAATTAAAAGATCGTTTTAAGCAAATAAAGGATTTTTTATCTAAAAACGAAGAACTCAAGAACCCGAACGGACATGTAAAAATGAAAATTCTCAAAATGGAAGGTAGGTATTCTCCAATATATGATAGCGGTTGTTGTTTAGCTAGAGAAAAAAGTGAAGACGCAGTAAAGCAGATGCTAAATGATGATATAATGTTTGATAGTTTTATCAATCGAGGTAAATCTGAAATAAGATGGGGAAACGATGGAATCAAATTGAATCATTTTGAGCTTATAAAAAATATAAGAGTCGAATATCAAGAAATAGTTGATAACATAATAAATAATGTTATATCTTTGTATGATGAAAACAAAATACGTGATATAATTTTTAATATAGATAAAGAACTTCCAAATGATTTGAGGAAAGAATATGGTTTATCCTCTTATCGTAAGGAGCTGATATTTAAACTGATAAAAGAACGCATTTTGAGATTAAAAAACATTATATTATGAAGAGATATATAAAGCGCATCTATCTAATCTGGAGACGTGGCAGAAATGACAGTCGAATAAAGATAGGTAAAATAACTCGAAATCAGACTGAAGGAGTTAGGTTTGAATATATATCTGATGGAGTAAAAGAAGCTTTAGAAAAAGGCTTTAATATGTATCCTGACTTTCCAAACCCAGAAGTTGTATATAAAAATAATGTTTTAGAGGTATTTGCTCAACGCTTAACTAATACGGAGCGTTCCGATATACAAAAATATTATAATTATTGGGAGATTAACCCTAAATTGAAAGAGAATAAATACTACGTACTGGCTCAAACTCAAGGATTGTTATCAACAGATAATTTTGAATTTTTGGCAGAATATTACCCTGTTCGTGATTTAAAATTTACTAGTGAGGTTTGCGGGCTGACAAGA
>ENA-OWXD01000390-OWXD01000390.1-human-gut-metagenome-genome-assembly--contig:-NODE-390-length-14313-cov-11.1454_pt1 | contig 14313 bp, 15 predicted proteins | sample MGYA00249244_ERZ652055 | MGnify/ENA primary metagenome ERZ652055 (study PRJEB26925, sample SAMN05827059) | human gut metagenome | biome: ENVO:2100002; feature: ENVO:00000062; material: ENVO:00002003...
GTCTCGTGGGCTCGGAGATGTGTATAAGAGACAGGTGGGTGTACTGGGTCAGGTCGTTGGTGCCGATGACAAAAAAGCGGCAGCCGTGGGCCGTAAAATCCTCTGCCGTCAGACAGGCGGCAGGGATGCTGAGCATGACGCCGAAGGGCACATCCGGCTCGAACTCCTCCCCCCGCTCCGCGAGCTTGCGGCGGCAGTGGTCCACCACCTGCATGGCGGAATCCCAGTCCTCGATGTCCGTCACCATGGGGAACATGACCCGCAGGGGGCCTTTGGCGGCAGCCCGCATGAGGGCACAGATCTGGACTGCCATCTGGGGCAGGTTGCGCAGGCTGCTGCGGATGCCCCGCAGGCCCAGCTTGGAGGACTGAACGCCCTGATAGGCGTCCGCCATCGTGCGGTCGGCACCAAAGTCGAAGGTGCGCACCGTCACCATCTTTCCCTTGGCGGCGGCGAGGCAGGAGGTATAGAACAGATACTGCTCCTGCTCGTCCATGGCGTGGCCGGGCAGCATCATGTAGCTGCTGCGCAGCAGGCCCACGCCGGACGCGCCGAAACTCATGGCCGTGCCCACATCCTCCGGGCCGAAGCAGTTGGCCAGAAGCTCGAACTCCTCGCCGTCCCGGGTGCGGTTGGGCAGCTCCAGCTGCGCGTTCAGCTCCTCGTTCTGGCGCTGCAGCTCGCAGATGCGGGTGATGGCGCTCTGGCGGGCGGCGGCGTCCGGGTCAAGGATGCACTCGCCCTCGGTGGCGTTCAGGATGACCTCGCGGCCATCGCAGTCCTCGAGGAAGTCCCGGCCCACCTGCGTGATGCCCGGGATGTTCAGCGAGCGGGCGATGATGGCCGCGTGGCTCTGGCCGCTGCCCTCGGCAGTGATAAGGCCGAGGATGCGCCCCGACGGGATGCTGAACAGGTCAGTGGGCATAAGCAGGTCCGACGCGATGATGACCGGGTGGTCGAGGGCCAGCCAGCTGCGGGGGCGGCGGCAGAGGATGTTGGTGATGCGCTGGGTCACGTCGAGGATGTCCACGCTCCGCAGCTGCATATAGGCGTTGTCTTTCATGGCCGAGAGCTGGGCCGCGTAGCGGCGGCCCACACGGTCCATCGCTTCGGCCGCACCCACACCGGCCCGGATCTGGAAGTTGACCTCATTCATGAAGCCCTCATCCTCCAGCATCATGCTCTGGAACAGAAAGATGGCCTGCTCGGTGGGGGCGGCGCGGTCTGCCATATCGTTCAGCTCCTTCTGAGCCAGCTGAATGGCATCTTCCAGCGCCTGCCTTTCCTGCTCGGGATGGAACGGCCCCTCGCCAAAGACCAGCGGCGGGCGCTCAAGACGGCTCACCTGCCCCAGCACAAGGCCGGGCGAGGCGGTAAAGCCCTTGTATCTCTTCATGTTTCCATTTCCTCCGGCGGCACCCTGCCGGTCAGCGCCCGGCAGACCAGTGCCTGCAAAAAGGTGTTGGGCAGCAGCGCGGCCCGCGCGGCCTGTGCCGGGCCTGCCTCGCCCTCGAACAGCGGCCCGAAGCGCGAAAGGCGCTCAAAGTCGCATTTTGCAAGGAACGCTTCTCCCAAGCTGCGGGTGGTATAGTAGGGGGCAGGATCCACGCCCACATCCTCGGCGACGGCTTCCAGCGGGGCCAGCTCGGCATCCGAGAGCTTCGCCAGCAGGAGGGCAATGTCCGCCGTCAGGGTGGAAGGGTGCTTCTCCCGCACCTCCTTCTGGACGGCCTCAAAGGCCGCATGGAATGCGGCAGCGTCCGCGCTGCTCCCGGCCCCGCTGTCCACAGCGTAGGCACAGCCGCGCAGCCGCCCAAAGGCCCGCAGGGTATCGTGATAGCCCAGCTCGATGTTCCGCCGGGCGGTGGCGGGGTCGAAGTGAAGGATGTCGCCCAGCTCCCAGTAGCTCCGGATGAGGGTCGTGGGCAGGCCGGTGCGGTTGGGGCGGGTGATGCCCACACCCTCAAGGTCCACGCAGACCAGCTCTTCCGCCCCCATCTTCTGGGCCAGCGCCGTGGGCATATTGTCCCGGTAGCCGCCGTCCAGATAGGAAACGCCGTCGATGGTGTGGGCGCGCAGGGCCGGGAAACAGGCCGCCGAGGCCAGCAGGTAGTCTTTCACCTTTCCCTCCGGGATCTCTTCCAGCGGAAGCTCCCGGGCCTTGAGCGTCTTCTGCTCCACCGTGACAAGACCCAGCCGGATGGGGCTGCGGCGGAGGGCGTCCTCGTCCAGCACCCGCTCCACGATCTCTTCCAGCGGGGTGACGTCCATGCCGCCCTGCGTCACAGCGTCCTTGAGAAAGGCGTGCAGCTCCGGCAGGGGCGCGTCCTCGGCGGGCAGCTCTATCACATCCTGACTGCGGATGGTGAGCCACATATCCCGGGCCGTCTCGTAGAGGTCGAGGGCGAACATCGCACCGTTGAGGCTGCCCACGCTGGTGCCCGTGATGATCTGGGGCCGCCAGCCCAGCTCGGCGAGCGCCCGCCAGACGCCCACCTGATAGCTGCCGCGTGCACCGCCGCCTGCCAGCACCAGCGCCCTTATGGGGGTGTTGTTCTGCGCCATATCTGCCGCCTCCTTTGATGCGTTCCGGTTTTTCCTAGATTATAGCATATTTCCCGGGAGATTTCTCTCTGTTTTTGTAACAAAAAATATGCTATAATAAATTCACTTTGCCAGAACGATTCAGGAGGACCACAGATGCACCGCAAACAATGGATATTCGACATGGACGGCACCCTCACCGACAGCATGACCGTGGTGTGGCAGGGCGCACCGCTGGAGCTGCTGCGCCGCTATGGCCGCGAGGCCCGGCCCGGCATCCACGACGTCCTTCTGAGCATGGGGATGGTGGAGGGGGCAGAGTATCTCATCCACACCTACGACCTGCCCCTCACCCTCCGGGACTACGAACCCGCCATGCGGCAGGTCATCCGGGACCTGTATCAAAAGGTCGAGCTGAAGCCCGGCGTCCGGGAGATGCTGGCCCGGCTGAAGGCCGAGGGGGCGCGGATGTGCATCTGCTCCAACACATGGGCTGACCAGTGCAAAGAGGTCCTCACCCGGCTGGGCGTGGCGGACTATTTCGAGTTTTTCTGCACCGCACAGGGCGCGAAGAGCAAGGCCCACCCCGCCGTGTTCCATGAGGTGCTGGACCGTCTGGGCGGCAGCGGCCCCGCCGACGCCGTCGTCTGTGAAGACGCCGTCTACGCCTCCCGCACCGCAAAGCAGTGCGGCTTCTACCTCATCGACATCGAGGACGAGACCAGCGCCGCCGATCAGCCCGAATTGCAGCGCCTCGCCGACCAGTACATACACGACTGGACACAGCTGGACTGGGCGGAGCTTTAAGAAACGGTTTTAGCGCAAGGCAAGAATTACAGCAACATGAAAACAGCAGTGGGGAGGCTCATTCCGGGCCTCCCCACTGCTGTTTATTGAAACTGCTTTTCCAGATAATCCCGCAGCGCCGTGCGGGCCGCAGGCTCCCGTCCGCGCGGCACAGGCACCCGCGCGCCGCTCTGCATCCAGAACTCGCTCGCTGCCAGCTGGGAGACTGCCGCCAGATTGACCACATAGGAGCGGTGGAGCTGGACGAAGCGCTCATCTGCCAGCAGCGGCTGGGCCACCTGCGCGAAGGGGACCCGGACCGAGAGGGAGGGCACATCCTCGCCGCTGGCGAGGTGGAAATGCACCACATGGTGGGTGCACTCGAGGTACTCGATGTCCGCGAAGGGCAGCACCCGCAGCCCCGACGCCGTGGCCACCGGGATGGCCGGGCCGTACTCCGGCTCGGTGGCCCGGGCCAGCAGGGCCATCAGCTGCTCGGGCGGGACGGGCAGCAATAAATACTGCATGGCGTCCACCCGGTAGGCGCTGTAGGCGTGGGCGGGCGTGTGGGCCAGAAAGGCCATCGGCGTCCTGCGTCCCCGGCTGCGGAGCGCCGCCGCCGCTCGCAGCGACGCAGCGGCCGCCGTGCTGGGCAGCTCGATGAGATACAGCTCGTACCGCTCCCCGGCGTCGTCCCGGGCCAGCAGGGCCTCCGGGCCGTCCAGCTGCTCGACGATGCAGGCATCGTCCCGCCGGGCATAATAGTCGAGGCACTGTCGCTCCACCCGGCTGCGGAGGACGCTGTCCGGGCTGCACACTGCGATATGGAAGATCAATTCAAAGCCCCCTTTCGGGCCTTCCGCCGGGTGCTTGCTTTTTCGGCCCGGTGGGAGTATCATTGCTGTAAAAAGCGCTATCGCAAAGATGCCGTTTTGATAGGCGCTATTTTTGAAAATTGCGATAAAAGGAGAAACTGCTATGGAAATGCCCCTCGTCAGCATCATCCTGCCGGTGTACAATGCCCAGAGCCATCTGAACCGCTGTCTTGGCAGCATCTGTGCCCAGCAATATGAGGATCTCGAGATCATCGTCATCAACGACGGCTCCAAGGACCAGAGCCTGCCCGTCTGCGAGGAGTTCCGCAAAAAGGACAGCCGCATCCTGCTGGTGGACAAGGCCAACTCCGGCGTGTCCGACACCCGCAACCTCGGCCTCAAGCTGGCCAGCGGTAAGTACGTCCAGTTCGTGGACAGCGATGACTACATCGCCCCGGACTACACAGCCCGGCTGGTGGAGGCGGCGGAGCAGTCGGGCGCTGACCTCGTCATCTCGCCCTACACCATGGTCATCCCCGCCGGGGCATCCAAGCCCGGGCAGGTGCTGGAAAAGATTCAGGACGATCTCGGCGTCATGCACGTTGCCCGCCCGCCGGAAACGAGGGAATACGGCTTCCTGCCCGCAGGCATCTACGACAAGGACACCTTCGCCCTCCGCCTGATGGACAAGCCCGCTTCGTATTTTTACGGCGTGCTCTGGAACAAGCTCTACCGCCGCGACCTTTTCGCGGCCCACGACATCCGCTTTACCAGCGAGATGCGCTGGGCCGAAGACCTCGTGTTCAATATGCAGTATATCCAGTACGCCGAGGTCTTTGCGTCCATCCCGCAGCCCGGCTACTACTACGTCCAGAACCCCCAGAGCATCTGCCACACCCAGATCAAGCCCGCCACCCTCGTGCAGAACAAAATTCAGGTGTTCCGCTACTACAAAGACCTCTACACCCGCCTCGGGATGTACGAGGAGGTGCGTCCCCAGCTCTACAAGTTCCTCATCGACATCGCCGAGAGCACCTATCCCTCCGGCCCCTTCAAAAAGGTCATCGACGAGGCCAAAGCCTACTGGAAAGAGCACAAGGCCGAGCTGGAGCAGAGATCCTGACGAGAAACAAAAACGGGCTGTTGCACATCCCAACCTCTCAGTCTCGCATTCGCTCGACAGCTCCCCTACCGAGGGGAGCCTCTGGCGAAAAGGGAAAGCTTTCCGGAATGCCAAGGCCTCTCCTCGATAGGAGAGGTGGCATTGCGAAGCAATGACGGAGAGGTTGTCGATATGCCGCAGCCCTTCTTTTATTTGTTATGCCCCGATGGCGGCGCACTTCTTGGCCAGCCAGTCGCGCTCATCCTCGGTCAGGCGGGGAGCCAGCTTCTCGAAGACCTCGCGGTGGTAGGCGTTCAGCCAATCCAGCTCGTCGCGGCTCAGCACGCCGGGGACGATGGGGGAGGTGGCGATGGGCACGAACGTCACCGGACGGAAGGCGAGGAACTCGCCGTACTGGTTGGAGGCCTTGTGATAGCACTCCAGCTCGTTCTCGATGCGGATGCCCACGACGCCGCCCTCGTAGACGCCCGGCTCATCGGTGACGATCATACCGGGCTTGAAGACGGTGGTGTTGCGGCCATTCAGGGCGTGGGGGCCTTCGTGGACGTTGCCCACATGGCTGACGCTGTGGCCGGTGCCGCAGCGGTAGTTGATGAGGTGGCGCCACAGCGGCTCGCGGGCGATGGTGTCCAGCATATGGCCGTCGCAGTAGTCCAGCCAGACAGCCCGGGCGATGTCGATGTGGCACTGGAGCGTCCAAGTATAGAACAGCCGCTCGTCCTCGGTCAGCTCGCCCAGCGGGTAGGTGCGGGTGATGTCGGTGGTGCCATCCATGTAGGTCGCGCCGCTGTCCACCAGCAGGAAGCCCTTCTTCTCCAGCTTTGCGTGATCTTCCTCGGTGGCGTGGTAGTGCATCATGGCAGCGTTCGGGCCGTAGGCGGCGATGGTGCCGAAGCTCTCGGTCAGGAACTTGTCCTGTGCGCTGCGGTACTTGTGGAGGATCTCGTCGATGGTCAGCTCGGTCAGCTCCTCGCCGGCAGCCAGACGGTTCTCCAGCTCGATCTGGAAGCGCACCATGGCCACGCCGTCCCGGAGGTGGGCCTCGCGGGTGTGGGCCAGCTCGACTTCGTTCTTGACGCCCTTCATGGGCAGCAGGGGGTCGGCCTCATCCTTGACGGTGAGGGCCGGGTTGGCCTCCAGCGTCTGATAGACAGCATAGTTGACGGAGGCGGGGTCGGCCAGCACGGTCTGGGTCTCGGTCTGGGCGGCGAGGAAGGAGAGCACATCGTCGTACTCTGCCAGCTCGATGCCGCTCTCCTTCAGCTCAGCCGCTGCCTCCGCGCTGACGCGGGCGGTGTTGATGAAGAGAGTCGCCTTGTCCGGGGTGACGTAGCAATAGGCCATAGCATAGGGGGTGCACTGGATGTCCATGGCGCGGAGGTTGAGCAGCCATGCGAGGTTGTCCAGCTTGCCCACGAGCTGTGCGGTGCAGCCCAGCTCAGAGAGCTTCGCACGCAGCTGGCCCAGCTTTTCAGCGGGGGAGAAGCCTGCATATTCCTTCGGCAGGATCCACGCCGGGGTAGCAGGCAGGGCGGGACGGCCCTCAGTCCACAGCTCGTCCTCGAGGTTCAGCAGCTTGATGGTGCCCTTCTTGGCGTCCAGCTCTTTTTGCAGGCTGCGGACCAGACCGCAGGAGGCCGTCAGGCCGCAGAGGCCCAGCTTGCCGCCCTCGGGCAGGACTTTGGCGCAGTACTGCTCGGCGGTGGGCACATCCGGCTCACCCATCCGCATCAGCTGGATCTCAGTACCTGCAATTTCCTTCTCGGCCTGCACAAAGTAGCGTCCATCCGCCCAGACGGCGCTCTCGGTCATGGTCACGACGAAGTTGGAGTTCTCGCCGTGGAAACCGGAGAAGTAGGTCAGAGCGGTGTAGTGGTCCGGCATATACTCGCTGGCGTGCGGGTCGCCCACCGGAATGAGGTAGACGTCCACACCATTTGCCTTCATAGCCGCGCGCAGGGCGGCCAGACGCTCAGGAACGGTATTCATGCTCATATCAAAAAAGCCTTCTTTCTTTGTTCTGCCGGAAAAACGCCCGGCGGCGATGATCTGCCGGGTCTATTGTATCATTCTGCGCCACAGAATGCAATTCGTGGGCATCATTTTGACTTTTTGCCGCGTTCCGTGTATCCTAGGGCCATAGACTTATTGAATGGAGGCGTTCTTATGGCATTTTCCATCATTATGCTCGCCTGTCTTATCGTCTGCGTCGGCATCGATTATCTGAGCCTGAAGCGCATCGACCAAAACGGCGCTCTGCTGGGCGTCACACTGCCGCCGGACGCCGCCGCCCTGCCCGAGGTGCAGAGCATCGTGCAACAATATCTGCGCTGGTTGCGCATCATCTGCCTGCTCTGCGCCGCCGGGGGCGTCGGGCTGTTTTTCCTGCCCGATTCGCTGCTCCGGGTCATGGTCTGGGTCTATTTCTTTTTCGGAAGTCTGGCGCTGCCGTATCTGCCCTGTCTGTGGGCAAACCGCACCCTCCAAAGGCTGCGGGACGCCCACGGCTGGCCCGCAGCCCCCGGAGATGTCCCATGGAAATACGGTCTGTTCTATTATGCTCCTGACGACACGCGCGCCTCTGTGCCTAAGCGCATCGGCAAGGGGACTACCGCCAACCTCGCCACCCTCCGGGGGAAGTTTGCTGTGGCGGTCAATGCCATTGCAATCGCTACCATCCTACTGACCGGGCCGGTGCTAGGCGTCCTCGACCACACGCCCGCAAGGCTGGAATTGCAGGTATCACCCACCGTAGAGCTGCAATCTTACCACGGCAAGACCCGGAAGTACATCATCCCTCTGGACAGCATCACCAAAGTACAGGTCTATCCCTCTCTGCCGGAGGCAGGCCGGGTCGGCGGCATCGACTTGGAGCACTACTGGCAGGGCACCTTCGTCATGGTACACGACGGCACTGTCCACCTCTGCCTCGACCCCACCGCCGGAAAATTCCTGCGAGTGGAAACGGAGGACGGCATTTTTTGGCTCACCGCCGAGACGGACGAACAAACTGAAAAAGTAGCGGACTGGCTCACGGAAGAGCTGAGCTGACCCGAAAACGCAAGCAAATTGCAAAAAATGTTACAAATTTCTCATCAAAAAGGCCGGTTTGCCATTGACAGCCTTGTTATAATAGGAGTGTAGGAATTTTTCCGGGTCAGCACTCAGCGCCCCGGATTGCTTGTAAGGCCCGCAGGGCCTGCTGGGCAGCGCCTTTTGCGGCGGCTGCATAAAAGAAAGAGGCATTTCGAATATGACCAAGATCGACATTTTCTCCGGCTTCCTTGGTGCCGGTAAGACCACTCTTATCAAGAAGCTCATCAAGGAGTCCTTTGCAGGCCAGAAGGTCGTGCTCATCGAGAACGAGTTCGGCGAGATCGGCATCGACGGCGGCTTCCTGAAGGAGTCCGGCATCCAGATCAACGAGCTGAACGCCGGCTGCATCTGCTGCTCTCTGGTGGGCGATTTCCGCACCGCTCTGCAGCAGGTGGTGGAGCAGTACCACCCCGACCGCATCGTCATCGAGCCGTCCGGCGTCGGCAAGCTGTCTGACGTGACCCGCGCTGTCGAGGGCGTGGCCGAGCATCTGGACGTCCAGCTCAGCAGCTTTGTCACCGTGGCCGATGTCAACAAGGTCAAGATGTATATGAAGAACTTCGGCGAGTTCTACGACGACCAGATCAGCCACGCAAGCTGCATCATCCTCAGCCGCACCCAGACCGCCTCTGAGGAGAAGATCGCCGCCGCTGTGGCCCTGCTGCGCGAGAAAAACCCCACCGCCACCATCGTCACCACCGCATGGGATGCTCTGACCGGTGAGCAGATCCTGAAGGCCATGTCCACCAAGAACGACTTCAAGGCCGAGCTGATCGCCATGGCGGCCAAGGCCAACGAGGAGCGCGCCCACGAGGACGAGGAGGAAGAGCATCACCACCATCATCATTACGATGAGAACGGCGTCTGCACCTGCGGCCATCATCACGATGAGGATGACGACGATGATAAGGATGAGGAGCACGAGCACCATCATCACCACGACCATGATGACGATGACCACGACGGACACTGCTGCTGCGGTCATCATCACGACCACGACGAGGACGATGATGAGGACGAGCATGAGCATCACCACCACGACCACGATGACCACGACGGTCATTGCTGCTGCGGCCACCATCACCATCATCACGACCATGACGCCGACGAGGTCTTCACCAGCTGGGGCGTCGAGACGGCCAAGAAATTCTCCAAGGCGGACATCGAGCACGCCCTCACCGAGCTGGACACCGGCAATTACGGCATGATCCTCCGCTCCAAGGGCATCGTGGACGGCGGCACCGACGGCTGGCTGGAGTTCGACTATGTCCCCGGCGAGTGGGAAGTCCGCGCACGCGGCGCAGATGTCGGCGGCAAGCTGGTGGTCATCGGCTCCAAGCTGGATGAGAAGGCCATCGCAGCACTGTTCGGCTGCTGATATTGGCCCTGAAAGGATAAACGATTATGGCAAATGAGATCCCGGTATACCTGTTTGTGGGCTTCCTCGAGAGCGGCAAGACCAAGTTCATTCAGGAGACCTTTGAAGACCCCAACTTCGACTCCGGCGACAAGACCCTTCTGCTGGTCTGCGAGGAGGGCGAAGAGGAATATAATCAGAAGAAGTTCGCCTTCCCTGGCGTGACCCTCTACAACCTCGAGGACAAGGCTGAGCTGAACCCTCAGAACCTCGCCAAGCTGGCCAAGGAGACCGATGCAGGCCGCGTGGTCATCGAGTACAACGGTATGTGGATGCTGCAGGATCTGGCAAACAACCTGCCCGAGAACTGGATCGTCTACCAGTGCATCGCCACCGCCGACGGCACCACCGCCCTGACCTACGCCCGCGACAACTCCATGCGCGCGCTGATGCTGGACAAGATCGCCCGCAGCGAGCTGATCGTCTTCAACCGCGCCGAAGCCGTCAACAACGACGCTGCCCGTCAGGAGCTGCACAAGCTGGTGCGTCAGGCTTCCCGCAAGTGCGACATCGCCTATGAGTTCAAGGACGGCAGCGTGGCTTACGACGACATCCCCGACCCGCTGCCCTTTGACATCAACGCCCCGGTCATCGACATCCCGGACGAGGATTTCGGCATCTGGTATATGGACTGTCAGGACGAGCCGCAGAAGTACACGGGCAAGACCGTCAAGTTCCTCGCGCAGGTCTGCCAGACCAACCGCGCCGGCAAGAACAGCTTCGTGCCCGGTCGGTTCGCCATGACCTGCTGCGTGCAGGACATCCAGTTCGTGGGCTTCCCCTGCAGCTACGACGGCTACAAGGCCCTCGAGCAGCGGGCTTGGGTCAAGGTAACGGCCAAGGTGGGCTACAAGTTCCACAACATCTACCGCGGCAAAGGCCCGGTGCTCACTGCTCTGTCGGTGGAACCTGCCGAGAAGCCGCTGAACGACGTGGTCACGTTCTCTTAAATCACCACACTGCCAAGGAGGTCATGACATGAAAGCAATCTTCCGCATTCTGGGCACTGCCGCCGCTGTGGCGGCTACTGGTGCTGCCATCGTCATCATGGACAAGTTCCTGAACGAGAAGGCCGCTCCTTTCATCGAATCCATCGAGTTTCCCGAGGACGCCGAGCAGGACGATGCAGAGGCCGCCAAGACCGCCGAGGCATACGCCGAGGGTGAAGCCAAGGCAGAGGCCGAAGCCGCCGCACCGGCGGAAGAGGCCTCTCCCGCCGAAACGCCTGCCGCACCAAAGGCAGAGGCCGAAGAGCCTGCGGCACCGTCCGACCCGGACGAGGAGCGCCCGGTCTATGACCCCGAGGCCCCGAACCTGAACCCCGTAGAGGCCGGCCCCGCCGTCGCCCCCAAGGACGAAAGCGGCAGGTTCGACCCTACCAAAATCGCTGAGGCTTCTGATTTCGGCGACTGGGAAGAGCAGGGGTGTAAAGGGTAAAACTCTTAGATAATAAAAATGCCATCGCGCTTTGAGAGCACGATGGCATTTTTTATCGCTCGTAATGCGTCCAGAGGCTCAGGATCTTGATGGTCTTTTCTTCCTCATAGACTTGATAGACCAGCCGGTGCTGTAAATTGATGCGGCGTCTGTACGCTCCGCCCAGATCACCGACCAGTTTTTCATAGGGCGGCGGCTTCTGGAAGGGGTCATCCCGGATAATATCGATCAATGCCTTCGCCTTATCCGCCAGATGTGCGGCTTTCAGCTTCGGGATGTCCTTTGCCGCCGTTTTTGTGTAGACGATCTTGTACATTCACCACTCCACGTCCTCTTCGCTCAGGCACTCATCCAGCGGCTGTTTCAACCCGTCCATGACCTTCTCTCTCATGCCGGGCACCGAGACCAGATACAGCGTCTCCATCAAGCCGCTGTAATCCTCCGCGCTCAGCAGAACGGCGTCGCCGTCCTTCGTGCTGATGCTGAGCGGCTCATTGTACTTGATGGTCTGTTCCACATAGTTAAACGCATTCTTGCGGAAATTGGTGATGTTTGTCGTGGTCATGCTATCGCCCCCCTTATGTACATAATAGCGTACACATCGAAGATTGTCAATCATTTTGAGTGAATTTTATTTCTGTAAAAAAAGCCGCTGCTTGACATATATTGTGTCGAGCAACGGCCTTTTTTCGCTTATTTGAGTTTCACTATCATTCAACGCTCGTCAATACGATGGCCTACGTTATTACCACCCAAAGCACCAATCACACCGCCTGCAATCGCACAGGGAATCGTGCCTGCGATTGCACCGATGGGGCCACCGACGGCAATGCCGATACTGGCCCCTTTCGCTGCGCCTGCCGCTGCACAAGCCGCCGCGCCTACAATCGTGCTAATCAATTCAGCTTTCATCGTTCTACCTCCTTATTTTTGAATAAACCGGTCTTCTTATTCCTATAATACATCCGATAAGGCGTAAAGTCAATACATCTTATCAGATGTCAAGTATAGTTCCTCTCAGGAGGGCTTACGATGTATTACTATGGACGCCTGCGTGACCTGCGGGAGGACGCTGACCTCACACAGAAGGATGTTGGGAAAATCCTCAATACAACACAACAGCAGTATGCAAAGTATGAGTTGGGTGTACAAGAGATACCCACCCACCACCTCATCACGCTGGCCGATTATTATCGGGTAAGTCTTGATTATATGGTGGGGCGGGCCGAATGGTCAGAGGTAGAACAGTGGCGTGCTCAGCACCGGGCAACCCCAAAATAGACATAAAAATGCCATCGCGCTTTGAGAGCACGATGGCATTTTTTATTCCCCATGGGCTATTTTCAGCAATTTATCCTTATCCGTCACCGTCACCCCGCCGCGGTAGAGCTTCACGATGCCCTCACCGGCGAAGTATTTGAGCAGGCGGCTCACCACCTCGCGGGCAGAGCCCATGTACTTTGCCATCTGATCCTGCGTCAGGCGGACGTCCTCGCCGCCGGTCTTGGCAAGCTCGTCCGCGAGGAAGATGGCCAGCCGCCGGTCAGCGCTCATGAAGAGGATCTGCTGCATGGTCCACATGGTGTCGGAGAAGCGCTCGGCCGTCATCTGGTAGGCGAAGCACCGCACCTCCACGTTCTGCTGCATCAGGCTGCGGAAGACGCCCGCGCTGATGCAGTAAGCCTCGGTGTCCTCCTCGGCGTCGATGTAGAGGTCGAAGTTCACCGAATCCATCACGCAGGAGGCCGAGAGGATACAAATTTCGCCGCCGAAGAGGCGGTAGAGGGTCACATCCCGGCCATCGTCGGAGAGCAAGTAGGCCCGGAACTGGCCGGTGCGCAGCAGCAGGATTCCCACGCAGTTCTCCACCGGACTGTGGACGCGCTCGCCTCTGCGGTAACGCACAGGCCGTGTAGCGCGGCAGAGCAGCTCCTGCTGGTCGGCGGTCAGCTTGTCCCAGAAGGGGAAGGCGCAGGCGAGACACTGGCGGTGCTCACCGCATCGGGGGATGGGAAGGACTTCCGGCATCTTGGCTCACTCCTTTCGCAGGGCCTTGGTGGCTTCGGTGCCCGCCAGCGCGCCCTCATAGACGGCCTTTGCCACCTGCAAAAGCCCGCCGGTGCAGTCTCCGGCGGCGTAGAGGCCGGGAACGGTGGTCTGCATCTTTCCATCGGTGACGATGCGGTTATTTTCCACTGCTGCACCAATCTTCCGGGCCAGCGCCGTGCTGCCCGCAACGCCCAGCGCGATGAACACACCCGCCAGCTCCACGACTTCGCCGCCCGCCAGCTGGACGCCGGTGACTTTCTGCTCGCCGAGGACAGCGTCGATCTTTTCGGGCCGGACGGTCACTTCCGGCGGGAACTGGGCCGCCAGCGGCGCACCGTTCAGCAGGAGGGTGACGCTGGACGCCACCGGAAGAAGGGCCTGCACCTCGTGGAGGGCGTATTCGCCGCTGCCCACTACCGCCACGTCCCTGCCGCGATAGAAAAAGGCGTCACAGGTGGCACAGTAGCTGACGCCGTGGCCCTCAAGACCTGCCAGCCCCGGGATGCGGGGCACGGCCCGGGCTGCACCGGTGGCGAGGATGACAGCATCCGCCGGGTAATCTCCGTCGAGCGTCTCCACCGTGAGTTTATCGGTATAGGTCAGGCCCACGGCCTCGGTGGCGACGAACTTGACGCCCACCGCCTTGGCCCCCTCGATGCCCTGCCGCTCCAGCTCGGCACCGGAGATGGGAGCGGCGAAGCCGTAGTAATTCTGGATCTCCTCGGCGCGGTCGAGCGCACCCGGCCCCCGGGTGAGGACGGTGGTGTCCACCCCGGCGCGGGCGGTATACAGCGCAGCAGATACTCCCGCCGGGCCGGAACCAATGATGACGACGTTGGACATAGTGGGCCTCCTTATACTTCTTGTATCATCAAATCCATGCATTTTCGCTATTTGCTGGAACGCGGCGCTTGGTTGCAGCAGGTCTAAGTTTTCTTTAAGTGGGATCGCGCGCTGGTGGCGCGGGGCAGGTTTTCTCTTATGGTCAAGTGGCTTGCGCTCCGCGCGGGCCAGAGGCAGGGAGGGGTGTTTCGACTCCCCCCTCC
>ENA-OWXD01000401-OWXD01000401.1-human-gut-metagenome-genome-assembly--contig:-NODE-401-length-14002-cov-7.31634_pt1 | contig 14002 bp, 9 predicted proteins | sample MGYA00249244_ERZ652055 | MGnify/ENA primary metagenome ERZ652055 (study PRJEB26925, sample SAMN05827059) | human gut metagenome | biome: ENVO:2100002; feature: ENVO:00000062; material: ENVO:00002003...
AGATGCAGCGTAGTCTCGTGGGCTCGGAGATGTGTATAAGAGACAGGCTTTAAATTGATGGTTTTCCATTGCAAAGGCGCCGGCTGCTGCTGCCTGCAGCAGGATAAACAGGATACGCGCAGGCAGGTTTTGCCTGCTGACCGCCAGCTGTACCAGCTGGGCGGCAGCTGTAATTCCGGCAAGCACAGCCGCCAGCGTGCAACTGCCCGGCAGTTTCAGAACGGTCTGCTCATGAATATACGCCCGCAGCGGTTCCCCCGCGGCGGTCAGCCGCACCAGCAGGTAGACGGCATACACCGCCGCCAGCAGCCCCGCCATGTAGGGCAGCAGCAGCCAGAACGGCGCATAGGCGGTCGCGCCGGGCACCAGGCCCGCCGCCACTACCAGCGCGGCCCCACCGCCGCACAAGACCCAAAGCCCGGCCAGTGCCCGGCCGCGGGATTTTGTACCTTTATAATGGTAGTGCGCGCCGCGGTACTGGTAGTTGCCGTTCAGGTCTTTTTCAAAGTCGTCCAGATAGGCGCGCTTCTTTTTGCGGTCCGCCATTATTCCAGCCCCGTCAGGTCGTAGTGGTCCAGCCAATCCTTGGCGGTCTCGCAGACGCCGCGCAGGCAGCTTTCCTCAAAAGGGCTGACCAGGTCGGCGTTTTTCAGCAGCTCGGTAAACACACGGCTGCCGCCCTGGCGGGTGTAGGCCATGTAGTGGTCCCATGCGTTGGCGCGGTCCTTCTGCATCAGCGCCCAGATCTGCAGGCTGACGGTCTGCGCCAGGCAGTAGTCAATGTAGTAGAACGGGCTCTGGTAGATGTGCATCTGGCGCTGCCAGTACTCGCCCGCACCATAGAAGGGGATCTCGCCGTCCAGGCGCATCCAGGGCTGGTAGATGGCGGCCAGCTCCTTCCAGGTCTCGTGGCGCTGGGCCGGGGTCATATCCGGCTTTTCGTAGACGATATGCTGGAAGTGGTCCACCATCGTGCCGTAGGGGATGAAGGTCAGCGCCCCGGCCAGATGGCTGTAGCGGAACTTGCGGGCATCTTTGCCAAAGAAGCCCTCGGCCCAGGGCCAGGCCAGGAACTCCATCGACATCGAATGGACCTCACAGCCCTCCATGCTGGGCCATACGGTGGAGTAGGGGATGCGCTTGCGGTTCATATAGGCGGCAAAGGCGTGGCCGGCCTCGTGGGTGACGACCTCGACATCGTGCTGGGTGCCGTTGAAGTTGGCAAAAATAAACGGCACTTCGTAATCATCCAGGCTGGTGCAGTAGCCGCCGCCCGCCTTGCCGGGGGTGGAGAGCAGGTCCATCAGCTGGTCGTCCAGCATCTTGTGGAAGAACTCGGCGGTTTCGGGGGACAGCTCCTCGTAGAACTTTTTGCCTTGAGCCACGATGGCATCGGCATCACCGCAGGGTTTGGGGTTGCCGCTGCGGAACATCAGGGCGTTGTCGGCGGCGTTCATCGGGTACTGCTTGCCCAGGCGCCTGGCCTGCTCGCGGTAGATGCTGTCGGCCACGGGGACGAGGTATTTCACCACAGCAGCGCGGAATTTTTCCACATCAGCCTTGGTGTAGCAGTTGCGGCCCATGCGGTAGTAGCCCAGGGTAGTGTAGCCTTCGTACCCCAGTTTTTTGCCCATGGTATCCCGCAGGTGGACCATCTTGTCGTAAATGGAGTCGAACTCCTCCTGATGCTCCTTATACCAAGCACCCTCGGCTTTCCAGGCGGCCAGGCGGCGGGCATCGTCGGGGTCGTTTTTGAAGGGAGAGAGCTGGCTTAGGGTGTAGACGCCACCCTCAAAGGGGATCTGAGCCGAGGCGATCAGCTTGCCGTACTGGGTAGAGAGGTCGTTTTCCTGGGCCATCTCGTCCAGGATCTCCGGCGAGAAGGCTTTCTGGGCAATCTCGGCGTTGAGGAACATCAGTTCGCCGTATTCCTCGCCCAGCTGTTTGCGGTAGGGGGACGCCAGCAGGGCGGCGCTCCAGGTATTCTGGCACTCCTGGATCTGCGGGGTGGCAGCGTTCCAGAAATTCATCTCATCATCGTAGAATTCATCTCGGGTATCGATGGTGTTGCGGACGCTGGCCAGGTTGGCCAGCGTGTCCACGTGCTTGTTCAGGGTCTGTTCGTCCAGAAAGGCGGCCTTGGCGGCAGCGTAGTCAGGCGCGGCGGCAAAGCGCTGGGTCACAGCAGCAAACTGCGCCTTGATCTCGTCCAGGTTCGGGCGCTGATAGGGCATCTCAGAAAATTTCATGAGCGTATTTCTCCTTTGTGCGTTTTGTAGGCATTATAACATAGAAGCGAAAAAAAGGCAAAGATATAAATAGATACAAAAAAGCCTCCCTTGTGCAAAGGGAGGTGGCACGGCGAAGCCGTGACGGAGGGATTGTAACCTTACGTGGTAGACCGATTTGCAACGCAGACAGGACAATCCCCCACCGCTTCGCGGAGCCCCCTTTACGCAAGGGGGTCTTTATGCGTCGTTAAATCCTGCGGTATCTCCGCTTCAAATTCTGCAGCAGCGTATGCTTGGGTCGGCTGCGGATCAATTTCCACAAAAAGCTGCTCAACGCGCGCTCCACGCGGGCATCGGGAGCCTGGCCGCCGTAGACGCAACGCTCCAGCAGGGCGCAGGTAGAGTGCCTTTTCCTGCTCGGTGGTGACGGTAAGCATATTACGCTTACGTATAACATCCGGTCCGTGATCCCGCAACAGAAAATCTGCATTTTTCGCTACTTTGTCTTACACTTCGACAGTTGTGCACATGTGTTGGAATTTAACAATGCCACTTTTTTGGCAAGTTGCCGCAAACTTTGAAAACGCACGGTTTTCATGTTTTGCAAAACGACAATTTATGCCCACACAAGCAATTCAAAATTGACCGCAGTAACTGTTATATGGTAGAATATGTCTATATATTATATGCTGCACCAGTGCCATTTTTAGGAGGGCCTTATGCAGAAAAATTTCACCCTAAAACGTATCGTCTGCCTCCTGGCAGCCCTTTGCCTGGCCGCCGGGCTGGTGGGCTGCGCCGATATGCCCGCCAGCAGCAGTGAGGAAAGCAGCCTGCCCACGATTTTGGTGGGCAGCGATGTCTACCCACCCTTTAACTATATTGGCGAGGACGGCGCCCCCACCGGCATCGATGTGGAGCTTGCCAAAGAGGCATTCCGGCGCATGGGCTACCGCGCCGAGTTTACCATCATCGACTGGGAGCGAAAGACCCAGCTGCTGGAAACCGGCGACATTGACTGCGTGTGGGGCAGCTTTACCATCAACGGACGGGAGGATGACTACCGCTGGGCCGGCCCCTACATGGCCAGCCGTCAGGTGGTGGCCGTAATGCCCGGCAGCGATATTGAAACCATTGCCGACCTGGAGGGCCGCACCCTGGCTGTGCAGAGCACCACCAAGCCGGAGGAACTGTTTCTGACCGACGCCTCCCTGCCCGCCCTGCGGGACCTCTACTGCTTTGAGGACCGGGAGCTGATCTACACCGCCCTGGGCAAGGGCTACGTGGACGCTATCGCCGCCCACGAAGTCTCGATCCTGCAGTACATGCAGGACTACAACACTGAGTACCGCATTTTGGACGAGCCTTTACAAGTGGTGAGGCTGGGCGTCGCCTTTGGCAAAAACGACGTGCGCGGGCTGGAAACGCAGCTGACCGCCACCCTCGATGAGATGCGGGCGGACGGGACTTTAGCCGCCATCATCGGCAAGTATCTGGCAAACCCCGAGAAATTTTTGGAGGTGGACGGCCTTGTCGAATAGAAAAGTATCTTCCTTCACCGTCCGCTTTTTCTGGCCCCTGATGCTCTGCCTGGGGCTGGGGCTGATGGCGCTGGTGGGGCTGATGTCCTACCGCAGTGACCTGCACCTGGCCAGCCAGAACCTCACCGATGCCACCCAGTACGTCAAACAGCAGCGTACGGCCTACGACCGGTTCAACGATACCTCGGTGACCAAAAGCCTGATGCGCGTCATCGAGAACGCCCAGCAGATCGACCGCGAGATCCAGTACAAGATTGCCCTGACCGGCGAGGCCACGCTGAACACCGACGACCTGCGCCGTTATACCTACGAGCAGCGGCTGACCGGCATCATCCTGATGAACGAGCATGGCGTCGTCCAGCGGGAGTACAGCACTGACGGGCTGAACTACGCCGCCCTGCGCGGGTACGTCACCAAGGACACCGTGCTGGGAACTGCTCAATTCCCCATTAAGACCTACACCGCCCGCATCCAGCTGGACGATGGCTCCTACGTAGACCTGGCTGCCCACGGCCGCACCGACGAGCCGGGCGTGATCGTCGTTTATTATCATACCAGCGCCGAATATGCCACCGACTACAACCTGATCATCCAGAACTTGCTGGAAGGCTACGACCCCGGCACCGAGGAAACGCTGGTGGTCACCAGCGGCGATAGCATCATTGCCGCCAACCGCGAAGGCCTGGCCGGGCAGAACGTCGACGACGTGCCGGTGCTGCGCAGCATCCGGGAGAACGCCCACGGCGGCGAGATGACCCGCGTGCGGGCCGGTTCCGGCGACGGCGAGTGGGTCTACTGCATGCTGGAGCGCGGGCGGGACTACTACGTCTACGCCTACATGCCGCTGACCCGCGCGCTGGACACCACGCCCAAGAACCTGCTGTTCACGCTGGCAGCCTACGCCATGGTGCTGTTCATCGTCATCATGATCCGCTGGCGACTCAAGCATGGCTACCAGGAGGAGCAGCTCCGCCGGGAGCAGAGCTACCAGCAGCAGTTGAAAGACGCCGCCCGCAAAGCCGAGAGCGCCAACCGCGCCAAGACCGAGTTTTTGCAGCGCATGAGCCACGACATCCGCACACCCATCAACGGCATCCGCGGCATGGTGGAGATCGGCGACCATTACAGCGAGGACCTGGCCAAACAGGCTGAGTGCCGCCGCAAGATTTGGGATGCTTCGACTCTGCTGCTGGAGCTGGTGAACGAAGTGCTGGACATGGGCAAACTGGAATCCGGCGAGATCGTGCTGGAAAGCTGCCCGTTCAACGTGATAGAGCTGAAAGACGGCATCCTCCAGACGATGGAGCGCGCTGCCGCCGAGCGCGGCATCATGATGACCGACCGCACCGAGGTCAAACACACCACACTCATTGGCAGCCCGCTGCACCTGAAGCGGCTGCTGATGAACATTTTGAGCAACGCCATCAAGTACAACAAAGACAACGGTTCCATCGACCTGACCTGCCGCGAGGTGCGCAGCGACGGCAAGACTGCCTGGATCGAGTTTATCTGCGCCGACACCGGTATTGGCATGAGTGAGGAGTTCCAGAAGCATCTCTACGAGCCGTTCACCCAGGAGCACAGCGACGCCCGCACCTCCTACAACGGCACGGGACTGGGCATGGCCATCACAAAAAGTCTGGTGGAGAAGATGGGCGGAACGATAGAATGCCGCAGTAAGCTAGGGGAGGGCACGACCTACTGCATCACGATTCCCTTTGTCATCGACTCCAGCGCTGCCCCGCGGGTCGAGGAAACCGCCGTCCTGCCTGCCGCCACGCCGGCGGGCATGCACGTACTGCTGGCCGAGGACAACGAGCTGAACATAGAGATCGCCGTGTTTGTGCTGGAGAACGCCGGTGTCACGGTGACGAAGGCCGTCAACGGGCAGGACGCGCTGGACCAGTTTGCCGCCAGCGCCCCCGGCACCTTTGATGCCATCATCATGGACGTGATGATGCCGGTGATGGACGGCTACCAGGCCACCCGGGCCATCCGCCAGCTGGACCGCCCCGACGCGGGCAGTATTCCCATCCTGGCCATGACTGCCAACGCCTTTGTGGAAGACCGCCGCCGTGCCTACGAAGCCGGCATGAACGAGCACCTGACCAAACCGCTGGAGCCGGAGGTAGTGCTGAGGACATTGGCGAAATATCGGAGTAAATAAGCAGGAAGGCCCCCTCCCAGAGGGAGCCTTTAACGCAAAAAAGCCGCACAGACGTGCGGCTTTTTTGCGTATTATCATCATTTAGTCCCGGCTATACAAATCTCTCGTATACACCTTCCCGGCCACGTCGGCCAACTCGGGGGCGGCGCGGTTGGCGAGGATCACATCACACTCAGCCTTGAATTTGTCCAGATCTTTCTCCACGCGGTCGCCATAGAAAGTATCCTCTTTCAGCGTCGGCTCGTAGATAACCAGCGGCATGCCCTCGGCCCGCAGGCGGCGCATGACGCCCTGGATGCTGGACTGACGGAAGTTATCACTGCCCGCCTTCATCGTCAGGCGGTAGATGCCGACGGCCTTCGGCTCGCGGGAGAGCACCTGCTCGGCGATAAAGTCCATACGGGTGGCGTTGGAGTCCACGATGGCCTGCATCAGATTCTGCGGTACATCGTTATAGTTGGCCAGCAGCTGCTTGGTATCCTTGGGCAGGCAGTAGCCGCCGTAACCAAAGGACGGATTGTTATAGTGGTTGCCGATGCGCGGGTCCAGGCAGACGCCGTCAATGATGTCACGGGTGTTTAGGCCGCGCACCTGGGCGTAGGTGTCCAGCTCGTTAAAATAGGCCACACGCAGGGCCAGGTAGGTGTTGGCAAACAGCTTGATGGCCTCGGCCTCGGTCAAGCCCGGGAAGATGGTATCCACATTCTGCTTGATGGCCCCCTGCTGCAAAAGCCCCGCAAAGGTATGGGCACGGGCGGCCAGTTCCCCGTCCCCCGCCGGGCAGCCTACCACGATGCGGCTGGGGTAGAGGTTATCGTACAGCGCATGGCCCTCCCGCAAAAACTCCGGGCTGAAAAGGATATGCAGGTTGTGAAATTTTTTCCGTACCGCCGCGGTATACCCGACGGGCACCGTGGATTTGATGACGATGGTCGCCTCCGGCGCATACTGCCCGGCCAGCGTCAGCACAGCCTCCACGCTGGAGGTATCAAAATAATTCTTCTTGGGGTCGTAGTTGGTGGGGGTGGAAACCACGATGATGTCCGCGCCGGTGTAGGCAGCGGCAGCATCGGTGGTCGGGTGCAGGTCCAGCTCTTTTTCGGCTAAATATTGCTCGATCTCCTTATCGGCAATGGGACTTTTTCGGGCCGCCAGCAGGGCCACTTTCTCGGGCAGAATGTCTACAGCCCATACCTCGTTGTGCTGGGCCAGCAACACACTGATGCTAAGGCCCACGTAACCGGTACCGGCAACGGCGATTTTCATAAACAGGCGCTCCCTTAACAGTGATATTTATTGTAAGTATACCATGGTGCGGGGCCAGCCGCAACGGTTTTTACCGGATTTCCTTTTCTGTCCTCTTGTACCCCGGCCCAAAATGCGATATAATACCTATGTTTACTTTGAGTTTTGAGTATCCCCACGGAGGTTTATTAAAATATGAAACGTACCCGTACCATTGCCCTACTGACCGCGCTGGTCTGCCTGTGTGTGTCGCTGACGGCCTGTTCCCCCAAAGAAGTGCTGAAAAGCGCCATCCTGAAAACCACCACTGCCCTGGGCCTGCGCCAGGAAACCAGCGATGAGGACGAGGTCGACGACCTGACTTACGCCACCAGCGGCGGCGACGTGACCTTCCCCGAAACGATGGACACCACTGCCTCCAAGCTGGTGTCCGAGGTGGACGGCGACGCCCTGTATGTAGCCTTTAACGGCATCCAGAACCGCAGTACCGACTACTTTGTGGCGGGTTCCGACAGCCTGTCCATCACCGGCTATGCCACCACTGAGTCCACCAACGAGAACTTCCAGACTTTCAAGATCGCCTTGTGGGAGCTGTCCGACGACAAGACTTCCACCAGCTATGTCATCGGCTCCACCGTTTACTACACCACCGACGGCACCTGCTACCAGTACAATGTTTCCGGCCTGACCCCCGGCAGGCAGTACAAGGTCTACATCAGCTATGACTCCACCCGTTACTATATCACCGGCGGGCTGAAGGTCCAGGGCCTGGGCAGCGAGGAGCTGACCACCATCGAGAACGAGAACACCGTCCAGTAACCACAAAACAGCACCGCCCGCGCCGCGCCAAGACGGTGTGGGCGGTTTTGTTGTAGAGGAATTTTTAGAGGAAAAAGTAACGTAAAAGGGGAAGTTTATGCCAAACGTACAATTACGCAATACCCTGCTGCTGATGGGGGCTTCCTTCATCTGGGGCACCGCTTTTGTGGCGCAAAGCGTGGGCGCTGACCACATGGGCCCTTACAGCTTTCTGGCGGGCCGCAGCTGGCTGGCCTGTGTGTTTCTGCTGGGGCTGATGGCCGTGCTGCGCAAGGCCGGCAAGACCAACTCCGCCGCCGAGCCGGGCTTTTGGCAGAACCGCAAGGTGCTGGTAAAGGGCGGCACCTGCTGCGGCATCGCGCTGTTTGCGGCATCGGCTGCGCAGCAGATGGGCATTGGCACCACCAGCACGGCCAAGGCCGGGTTCATGACCGCTTTGTATGTAGTGCTGGTGCCGGTGTTCGGCGTGTTTTTTGGCCGCCGCCCCGGTGTAAAGCTGTGGTGCTGCGTGGCCGCCAGCGTGGTGGGCCTGTATCTGCTGTGCCTGGCCGGGCACGACAGCCTGGCCCTGACCGGCGGCGAATGGCAGCTGCTGGGCTGTGCCTTTTTGTTTGCTACCCAGATTTTGCTGGTGGACCACTTCAGCCCCAAGCTGGACGGCATCCAGCTGAGCTTTGTGCAGTTTTTGACGGTGGCGGTCATTTCCACCGTGTTTATGCTGATTTTTGAACAGCCCACCATCGAGCAGTTCCGCCTGGCGGCGGTGGCCATCGCCTACTGCGGCATCATGTCCAGCGGCGTGGCCTACACACTGCAAATTGTGGGCCAGAAAGCGCTGGACCCCACCATTGCCAGTTTGGCTATGTGCTTGGAGAGTGTGTTCAGCGCCTTGGCCGGTTGGCTGATTTTGGGCGAGACGCTTTCCACCACCGAGCTGTGCGGCTGCGGCCTGATGTTTGCCGCCATCGTAGCCAGCCAGCTGCCGGATAAAAAGAAAGTTTAAGTAAAGGCCCCCTCTGCAAGAGGGCTCCCGCGAAGCGGGTGGGGTAGAGACTTTCCCAAGGCGCTCTCCCTCAGTCGCCTCCGGCGGCAGTTTCCTCCCAGAGGGGGCCTTTAATAGGAGTATCTATGAATGACTTGCGCTTAATTTTCCGCTATGGCAAGCCCTACCGCCGGGACCTTTGGGCGGCTGCCGGGCTGATCTTTATTGAATGTATCTTTGAGATGGTCATCCCCGTGCTGATGTCCACCCTGGTGGACGAGGGTGTGCCCAGCCATAACATGGCGATCATCCTGCGGCAGGGCGGGTTGATGGCACTCTGCGCGGTGCTGGCACTGATCACCGGCCTGCTGTATGCCCGCTATGCCGCCCGGTTCGCCAACGGTTTTGCGGCCGAGCTGCGCCTGGCCGAGTACGCCGCCGTGCAGAAATTCGACTTTGCCAACCTGGACCATTTTTCCTCTGCGTCCCTCGTCACCCGCATGACCACCGACGCCACCGTGCTGCTCAACGCCATCAACGCAGGCCTGCGCCCCTTTGTGCGCAGCCCGGTCATGCTGGCCATGGGTCTGGGCATGGCATTTCTGCTCAGCCCCAAGCTGACGATTGTTTTCCTCATCACAACGCCTATTCTGACCATTTTGCTGACGCTCATCGTGTGCAAGGTCGGCCCGCTGTACGGCCGCCAGCAAAGCGCTGTCGACCACCTGAACAGCCGCATCCAGGAATCCCTCACCGCCATCCGCGCCATTAAAGCGTTCGTGCGCGGCGATTATGAAAACGAGCAGTTCAACGCCGTCAACACTGAGCTGAGCGACGCCAGCACCGAGACCTTCCGTTATGCCGTGCTCAACCTGCCCGCGTTCCAGACCATCATGTACACAGCCATCGTCTGCATCATGTGGTTCGGCGGCGGGTTCATCCTGCAGGGCGACATGAGCGTCGGCCAGCTGACCGCCTTTTTGAGTTACGTTTTGCAGGTGCTCAACTCGGTCATGATGTTCTCCGGCGCGTTTTTGCAGATGACCCGCTCGCTGGCCAGCGCCCGCCGCATCCGCGAGGTGCTGACCGAGCAGCCAGACCTGGCCAATGCCGCCGAGCCGGTGGATACTGTGCCGAACGGTCAGATCGACTTCGAGGGCGTCAGCTTCAAGTATAACGCTGCGGCACAAAAAAGTGCCCTGTCCGACATTACGCTGCACATCCCCGCCGGGGCGACCGTGGGCATCATCGGCGGCACCGGCTCGGCCAAGACCACGCTGGTCCAGCTGATCCCCCGCCTGTACGACGCCACCGAGGGCACCGTGAAGGTCGGCGGCCACGACGTGCGGGACTACGACCTGACCGCCCTGCGGGACGCCGTAGGCATTGTGCTGCAAAAGAACCTGCTGTTCTCCGGCACCATCCGGGACAACCTGAAGTGGGGCAACCCCGACGCCGCCGAGGAACAGCTGTGGGCCGCCTGCCGCGCCGCTCACGCCGATGAATTTTTGGACCGCATGCCCGACGGCCTGGATACCGACTTAGGGCAGGGCGGCGTCAACGTCTCCGGTGGGCAGAAGCAGCGCCTTTGCATTGCCCGTACCCTGCTGAAGCACCCGAAGGTGCTGATTTTCGACGACTCCACCAGCGCCGTGGATACTGCCACCGAGTCCGGCATCCGCCGCGCCCTGGCCGAACTGACCGACGTGACCAAGCTGATTATCGCCCAGCGCATTTCCTCAGTACAGAGCGCCGACCTTATCGTAATCTTGGAGGATGGCCGCCTGCACGCCGTGGGCACCCACGCCGAGCTTCTGGAAAAAGACACGATCTATCAGGAAATTTACTATTCCCAGATGAAGGGAGGCGACCCCGATGGCGAGTAAAAAGAAAGTCACCGGCGGCAAGCGCCCGCAGAATCTGCGCCGCACGCTGGGGCAGTTCAGCGCCTATCTGGGCCGCCACCGCATCATGATTGGCCTGGTGGCGCTGCTGGCGGCCATCAGCGCCCTGGCCGCACTGTTTGGTACCTACATGATCCGCCCGGTAGTCAACGGCCTGCTGGAAAACGGCAGCAAAGCCTACCTGGCCGGGGCCGTGGGCCTTACCGCCTGCATTTATATCATTGGTGCGCTGTCCACCCTGGGCTATACCCAGCTGATGGTGCGCGCCGCACAAAAAGTACTGCAGGAGATCCGCCAGGATCTGTTTGCCCACCTGCAGACCCAGCCGTTGCAGTACTTTGATACCCACCGCAACGGCGATTTGATGAGCCTTTTCACCAACGATGTGGACACCATCTCCGATGCACTGAACAACAGCTTTGCTGTCGTTATCCAGACCTTTATCCAGGTCGTGGGCACCCTGCTGATGCTGTTTATCCTCAACTGGCGGCTCTCTCTGCTGGTGGCGGTGGGTTATGTGGGCATGTTCTGGTACATCAACTTTTCCACCCAGCACAGCCGTGCCTACTATGCCAAGCAGCAAAGCAGCCTGGGCGAGCTGGACGCTTACATTGAGGAAATGATCGCCGGGCAGAAGGTCGTGAAGGTGTTCAACCACCAAAAGGCCGACCTGGCCGAGTTTGCCGCCCGCAACGAAAAGCTGCGCCTGGCCGGCACCGGCGCGCAAAGCTATGCTGCCACGATGGTGCCCGCCGTCGTCAGCATCGGCTACATCAACTACGCGGTCATCGCTGTGCTGGGCGGCCTGATGGTCATGAAGGGCTGGACCGACCTGGGCAGCCTGGCCAGCTATCTGGTGTTTGTGCGCCAGACCACCCTGCCCATCAACCAGTTTACCCAGCAGGGTAACTTCCTGCTGGCGGCGCTGGCCGGTGCCGAGCGTATTTTTGCCGCCATGGAGCAGTCGCCCGAAGTTGACGAGGGCACGGTAGAGTTGGTGAACGTGCGGGAGAACGCCAACGGCACCCTGACCGCCTGCCCCGAGGTCACCGGCCGCTGGGCCTGGCGTGATTCCGCCCACCCGGACGTAGCGCTGGAGCCATTGCGCGGCGATGTGCGGTTCCATAACGTCAGCTTTGGCTACACGCCGGAGCGGCTGATTTTGCAGGACCTTTCGCTGTACGCCAAGCCGGGGCAAAAGATTGCCTTTGTCGGCTCCACCGGCGCGGGCAAGACGACGATCACTAACCTGATCAACCGCTTTTACGATGTCACCGCCGGGTCCATCACCTACGACGGAATCGATGTGCGACTCATCCGCAAAAACGCGCTGCGCTCGTCTCTGGGCATCGTGCTGCAGGACACCCACCTGTTTACCGGCACCGTGGCGGACAACATCCGCTTTGGCAAGCTGGATGCCACGCAGAAGGAAATCGAGAAGGCCGCAAGGATTGCCAACGCCGACTCCTTCATCCGCCGCCTGCCCCAGGGATACGACACGATGGTCACCTCCGACGGGGCCAACCTGAGCCAGGGCCAGCGCCAGCTGCTGGCCATTGCCCGCGCCGCCGTAGCCGACCCGCCGGTGCTGATTTTGGATGAAGCCACATCCAGCATCGATACCCGCACCGAGGCGCTGATTGAAAAAGGCATGGACGGCCTGATGGAGGGCCGCACGGTGTTTGTCATCGCACACCGGCTTTCCACCGTGCGCAACGCCGATGCAATTATTGTGCTGGAACACGGCCGCATCGTAGAACGCGGCACCCACGATGAACTGCTGGCCCAAAAAGGCGAGTATTACCAGCTGTACCACGGCATGTTTGAACTGTCGTAAACGGACGCGGCGGTGGTTTCTCCAGCTTTCCCAGCTTTTGGAACACGCCGCGGCCCCGTGGCCCGGATTTTTGAAAAAAATTCTGCAAACCTGTTGACATATGTCCACGGTTGTGCTATTATACTATAGCACTCCGAAACACGGAGCATATATCGCGGGGTAGAGCAGATGGTAGCTCGTCGGGCTCATAACCCGGAGGTCGCAGGTTCAAGTCCTGTCCCCGCAACCAACAAAAGCTCGTTGAAACGACAAGTTTCAACGAGCTTTTTCTACATTATGGCAAAAGTGGTAACAAGCTGGTAACTTTGACCCCAAAATGACCCCAAAACGATAAAACGACTGCGCCCGGACAGCTGAAATTTTCAACCGCCCGGGCGCTTTTTGTGGATAAATTTTGCGGAGCTGGCAGGTAAATATAGGTGCGGTGTGGCTGTCCTCCCCCGCTTTCACCAGTACCAGCACGCTGTTGGTTGGCACTACGATTTGGTCTTGTTTGGTGGGAATCGGCGGGTACTTGTACTGGTGCAGGGCCTTTTGAATCTGCTGCTTGACCTCTAACAAGGCAGCATCCAGCGTGGGGGTGTGAATTTCGATTTTGGGAAAATCCGGGGTGTGGGCAGTACAGCCGTTCACTGTGATTGTACAAAGCACCGGGTAAGGCTGATTCTCTACCGAAATACTGTATTGCACCCCGAACATATCATCCATCTTATTCATTTCGTTCCGCTTGTGTTCGTCCATGCTGTGGACGTAGGTATCCATAGTAAAGGCTACCGAGTAGTGTCCCAGAATTGCCGACAGCGTTTTATAGTCCATACCACGCTCCAGTGCGCGGGTGGCGAAGGTGTGGCGCAAAGCGTGGAAGGTAAAGTGGCCAACGTCGGCATCTTTCAGCATACGGTCATAGTAGTCCTTCGTAGAGCTTTTCACTTGCGAGAACCCTGCGATGTAGGTATCTGCATTTCTCAATAGAACCAAAGCTGCTTCGATGTACAGGTGGCAGCCATGCGGGTAATTTCACGAGTCGCAGAGTTTTCATCGAGCGTTGCTTCCGGATAAAAAAGTTTATCCGCAGAAATACCAAGGCATCGAACAATTTGGTAGCAGGTTTTTAAGCTGGGGGTTCGTTCACCTCGTTCGATAGCAACAACATAGCGTTCGCTTTTTCGTATGCGCTCTGCAAGGTCCTCTCTTGTAAGACCTTTATCATTGCGAGCGTGTTCAATAGCCTGTCTCTTATACACATCTCCGAGCCCACGAGACTACGCTGCATCTC
>ENA-OWXD01000433-OWXD01000433.1-human-gut-metagenome-genome-assembly--contig:-NODE-433-length-13515-cov-21.1005_pt1 | contig 13515 bp, 9 predicted proteins | sample MGYA00249244_ERZ652055 | MGnify/ENA primary metagenome ERZ652055 (study PRJEB26925, sample SAMN05827059) | human gut metagenome | biome: ENVO:2100002; feature: ENVO:00000062; material: ENVO:00002003...
AGGGCGCATTGTTCAGCACACCGTCAATCATGTTTTCGTTCTGTTCGGTGGAAAGCTCTGCGGTGCGCAGAGGATTTTCCTGCAAGAACTCCGGCACCTGCTGGAAGCCAACACTGTCGCAGTAATGGGCGGTGTCGTGGCCGTTCTGATGCAACACCACCACATCCGAAACGGACAGCGAATGCCCCTTAAAGTCTGCCGGATGGTCTGCATTGAATGTGCGGTAGATGTCCTCCAATGTGGTGCCAGCAGCCAGCGGCGCGGTGTACACTTCCGTATAGTTGGACTTGTCCACGGTCCGGCCAGCGGCTTGCAGGCGGTCGTAAGGTTCAAAACGGTAATCACGGGTGGAATCCTCATTACGCAGCTGATAGATGGAAAAACTGTCCTGCTGCGGTGCCTCAAAGCCTGCCGCTGCGTATTCCTCTACGGTCATTCCGGCGGCCGCCGCTTCCTGCGCGATCTCGGCCTGCACCTGTGCCTTGTAATCCTGCAAGCTCTGGTCGAAGTCGGCCAGCTTGGGCGGTTCCGGCAAGTTATACTGGCCTTGGTTGAGCAGCGGGCGGCAGTCCTGCACATAGGCCACAACAGCGTTGTAATAGGCCGCCTGTTCCGGCGAAATGTTCTGTCCCTCTCGCAAAGCGGCGGTAGCCGTCTGCTCCATAGCGGAAAGATTGCAATGCTGTTTGAGGTACGGGATAAACTCGGTCAGCACCATTTCCCGCTCTGCCCTGTCCTGTTTCCATGCTTCCGGGCCCTTGTTGTGCAGAACAAAATTTTTCCAGTTCTCGTCTTTGGCGTAGTATTCGTGGTAGCTCTGGATGTGCTGAATCAGGGAGCCGTCCCCGTCACCAAAATCCTGCCGACCCTCGTAGTTGTCCGGCTGGCTGTTCAGAGTAAAATCAATGCGGAACGCGGTTTTGTCGTACCAGCCGCCCTCGTAACCGTCCTTTTCCCGTTCCGTGTGCTGGGTGGTATCCAGTTCTTCAAAAACACGATTTGCCACGGATAGCGGCATGATTTCGCCGTCCTGCAGCTTGTCGCTTTCGCTCCACAGAATCGTGACCGTAGGCTCTGCGGATAAATCTGGCACAGCGGCCTTTTCTGCTACCGGGGCAGAAAGTTCATTGGCTTTTTCGGTTGCCTCTTGGAACGCTGCCAGTTTATCACCCAACAGAACTTCCGACACTGTGGTTGTCTGCCCCAGCAGATTGAGGACTTCTTCTTCGGCATCTTTTAAGGTCAGACCGGGTGCGTCCAACTGCCCGCCGTCCAGAGCCTTTTTGTCCGGGCCGTATAGGGTGTAGTCATAGCCGGAATCACAGGTCTGGATGAATAAAATATTGCCGTTGTCCAGCGCAAATGCGACTTCCTGTGCGGCGGAAAGGTCTGCTTCCCGCTGCTGGCGCAGTTCTGCCAGATGTTCGTCCAGCGCAGAGATCAGCTCATGGGCCGCGCTACGGATAACTTCCAGAGAGGCTTTCAGCTCCGCCAGTTCCCGACCAGAACTCCACCCAGCCACATAGCCAAAGGAATACTCGGACGTGTCCAGCCCGTAGTGCTGACAGACGGCATAGGCCACGCTTTCGGCCTGCACCTCGCGGGTGCGGCTGTCCGGGCGGTTGGCCTGTTCCGGGTCGTTGGGGTCGATGGCGTGAAGTTTGGCGTGGGCAATTTCGTGGATAGCCGTCTTGATGGTTTGCAGCTGGCTCATGCCCTCCTGAATTGCAATGCGGTTGTCGAGCAGATGAAAGTACCCGTGCGCCCCGCCCTCGATGTCCTCAAACACGATGGGCACCGGGGATGTCTGCTCCAATGCCTTGAAAAAATCTTGGTAGTCCTGCACGCTGCCGGACAGTTCATCCACAGCAATGGACGGCAGTGGTTCACCCTCAGTCTGGCTGACATCGAACACGGACACCACCTTAAAGGCCGGAATCTGTACCGTTTTTTCTTCGGTCAGCGGCTTGCCGTCCTTGTCCAGAATCGGCTTACCCTGCTCGTCCCGCTTTTCCATCTTCTGCTTGACCTTGTAGGGTGCAGGAGCAAGAATCTTGATGCTTTTTTCGCCCTTTTTCACGGTGCGGTGGAACGTGTCTTTCCACTTGTTGAAGCCTGCTACCAGCTGCCCGCCCTGCATGGCGATCAGCAAGGTGTTGTTGAAGCTGTAATTGTGGAATTTCGCCATCGTGGTGAGGTAGGCCTTGTAGCGGTCACTGTCGAATAATTCTTGAATGCCTGTTTCCAGCCGGTCCGTGATTTCTTTCATGCGCTCTACGCTGTCTTTGCCGTTTAGGATAATGGGAATAACTTTCTGCTCCATTATGTAAACTCCTTTGTTTTGCTATCCTACGGATAGAGAGAGCCGGTTATGGCAAAATGAATGCTTCACCTTACCATAACCGGCCCTCGTATTTTTGCCTTACTCTTTGCGCTCTACCCGGTAATTGACGTACTTGCCTCCCGTATCTGCTAGAAGCACCGTTGCATCATAGGTTTTGCCTGTCTTTTCGGAGTAGAGGCCCTTGACCTTTGCCTTGCCGTTTTTGAGCAGAGCGGCGGCGATCTTCGGTGTGAATGCCTTTTTGCGCTGCTCAAAGAAGTGGTCATTCTTCCACATCACGAACTGACAGCTACGATTCCCGCAGTAGAAGTTTTTCTTGCCCTCGTAGACGTTTTCACCACACCGGGGACACTTGCCGATAATAACCCGTTCCGACTGGAACAGGTTTTGCTTGTCCGCGCTGATGCAGGAGTAGGTCTTGACCAGCTGATGCACCTGCGCTTCAATTTCGGCCATGAACTCGTCCGGGTCTGCATTGCCCTTGGCAATCTCGGTCAGACGGTTTTCCCATTCAGCAGTCAGAGCGGGAGAGGTCAGGCTTTCCGGCAGAACCACCGCCAGATTGATGCCGTCCTTGGTGGGGACAAGCTGTTTGCCCTTGCGCTGCACAAAGCCCATTTGCACCAGCTTTTCCAGAATCGCGGCGCGGGTGGCGGGCGTACCCAGCCCCTTGCGTTCTGAGTTTTCCAGCATATCCTCGGCTCCGGCCTGCTCCATTGCCGACAGGAGCGTATCTTCGGTGTAGGCTTTCGGTGGGGACGTGAAGTGTTCCGAAACGTTAGCCGTCACGGAAAAACTCTGTCCCTCGGCCAGTTCTGGCAGGGTGTTCAGGCTTTCCGCTTCTTCTTCGCCGTCTGCTTTCAGGGTGGAGCGGAACCGTTGGTCGATCTCTTTCCAGCCGGGGACAAGCACGGTCTTTCCCTTGGCGGTGAACTCATTTCCTGCACAGGAAAATACCGCAGTCACGGTTTCGTACTCATGGGGCGCGGCTATCGCGCAGAGCAGTTTGGAGCAGACAAGGTTCATCAGCTTGCATTCACTCTCGGCAAGACCAGTGAAACCCTGCTTTACAAATTCGGACGTGGGGATGATGGCGTGGTGGTCCGATACCTTTTTGCTGTTCAGCACCCGACCCACATCCGGGGGCAAGTCAAGCCCTTGGGCAAATGGCAGCAGCCCCAGCAGGTCAGACACAAGATGTTGTGCTGTCTGGCCCATATCCTCGGTCAGATATTGGCTGTCGGTGCGGGGATAGGTCAGCAGTTTCTTTTCGTAAAGCTGCTGGGCATAATCAAGGGCCTGCTTTGCCGTGAAACCGAACAGGCGGTTTGCCTCCCGCTGCAAGGTGGTCAGGTCATAGAGCTTGGGCGGCTGTTCTGTCTTTTTCTCCCGCCGAATGGACGTGCAGACTGCATTTGCACCTGTGCATTTTTCTTTGAGAGAATTTGCGGTTTCTGCATCCGCAATGCGCCCACTGTCTGCTTTCAGGCTGCCGGAATGGATGCCGACCGTGTAATACTTTTCTTTCTGGAAGCGCAGGATTTTTGCATCCCGGTCCACCAGCATTTTCAGTGTCGGGGTCTGCACCCGGCCCACCGTCAGGGTCTTGTGATACAGCACCGAAAACAGTCGCGTTGCATTGATACCCACCAGCCAATCCGCCTTTGCACGGCAGAGGGCCGATTGATACAGAGCATCATAATCCGAATCCGGGCGCAGGTTTGCAAAGCCCTCCCGGATGGCTGCATCCTCCATGCTGGAAATCCAGAGCCGCTTTACGGGTTTCGTGCAGCCGGCCATTTGGTAGACGAAGCGGAAGATAAGTTCTCCCTCCCGGCCTGCGTCGGTCGCGGCGGTCACACTGTCCACATCCGGGCGGTTGAGCAGGGTACGCACAATTTCAAACTGCTGTTTCTTTTCGTCCGGGACGATGAACTTCCACAACTGGGGCAGGATGGGCAAATCCTCATACCGCCACTTGCAGTATTTTTCATCGTACTGACCTGCCTCTGCAAAGGACACCAGATGCCCGATGCACCAGCTGACCAGATACCCGCCGCCCTGCCAATAGCCGGTTTGCTTTTCGGTGGCCCCGATCACGGCGGCAATGCTGCGGGCCACACTGGGCTTTTCGGCAATCACCAGCTGAACGCTCATGTTTCATCCTCCTGTCCGTCCTCCGAATGAATCTCGATTTCAGCCGGTTCCTCGTCTGCATCCTCGTCCTCGCCAAAATCGTACTCGTCCAGATCATCGTGCCCGGTGGTATCGGCCTTGGGCTTGCGGAACTTGAAATAATAGAGGGCCGCGCCGCCGCCCGCCAGAGCCAGCACCAGCAGGATTATCAGACTGCCCATGTTGGACTTCGGCTTTTCCTGCGGCGTTTCGGTGTCAGTTTTCACCGCTTCCGGAGCCGTGCAGTTACGCAGGCTCTTTTCACACAAGGGGCAGTTTTCGTTGACACTTCCGGCCTCACATTTCACCGTGCAGGTGCAGACTTCGGCGGTCTGCGGTTCTTCATCCAGCAGGGCCAGCAAGTCGGCATCGTCCACTTGGTTCAGGAAGTGGACAGAGGTTTCCTTGTCCTCGTTGGCACGGTCAATGAGAATGTAAAAATAATTCCCGGCCTTGGTGGTCACTGTGATAAGCTGCTTGTCGCCGTAAAAATCATCCACCAGTGTTGCGTTGCCTTTGGGCGTGATAGGTACACCCTCCGGCTCCATGCCGCCAGTGGTAGTTTTCTCGTCCAGAATTTCCGGCAGAGGTTCCGGGGCAGGGTCAGAGCCGCTTGCAAAAGCGGGCATGGAGAACGAACAGAGGCAGAGCAGGATAGCCAGCAGCCCAGCTGCAAAACGGCGGTTCCAATCAGGTTTCATTGGCGGCATCCTCCTGTTTGTGATACGGTGTGGCGGTGGGTGCAGCATTCAGCGCACCGCTGCGCAGGAAGGCCGCGAACTCGTCCGGCTTCATGTTCATGCTGCGCACCAGCTGAATAATCTGCAAGTTTTCCTGTTCAGTCTTTGCAGCTTCCAGTTCTTTCAACTGCTGCTGGTATTCAGAGATTTTTTCTTTGAGCCGTTCAATATCGCGCTCAATGCGGGAAAGTCTTTTTGCCATACAAAATCCTTTCTGGCGTCACGGTAAACGCCCATAGCTGTAAAAATGTTCCTGCCAATATTTTGAGTTGAGGTTTGTGTAAGAGATCGGGTCGCCGCAGTGCAGCATGATGGAATTGCCCACATAAATTCCGCAATGGCTCACGCCGGGGGTATCGTAGGTGCCCTTGAAAAACACAAGGTCACCCGGTTTGACCTGTGCGGCCGAAACAGGAGTACAGAAGTTGTAAAGGCCCTGTGCAGTCTGGCGGCCGACATTCCAGCCGGAGTGATTCAGCACCCACGAAATGTAGCCGCTGCAATCAAAGCTGGTGCTGGGCGAACTGCCGCCCCACACATACGGATAGCCAATGTACTTTGTTGCTTCCTCCATCATGGCAGCGAACTTATCATCTTCAAGTGCTTCCGGGGGAATATCGTAGTAGGTGGGCTGCTTGATGGTGGACGCATTGGGGTACTGTGCCTGCCCGAACAAATCCGGCCGGTTGCCCAGCGTGCGCATATAGAGCGAATAAGCACTGAGTTGTTCTTCGGTCAGCACTTCCACAGGCAGATGAGATAAATCCTTGTTCTTCAGCTTGACCGTGCAGATGTAGTATTCATACGGTTCTTGGTAGGTGATAACTTGCGGCACACCATACGGGCCAATAATGACCATCATTTTTGTACGGTAACGTATCTGCATGGTCACAGTCTCGGTCAGGATGTACTGCTTTTCAAAGAGCATTTCAAGTTCGCCCTGCACCTCGGCCAATGTAAAAACGCCATCATGGAGCGCGGACAAAATCGAGATCAGCACATAGGGGTCATGCTCGATTTCGTCCAGATAAAAATGGTATTCATCGTAGTTGTGGGTGGCCTCGTAGGTGTCGAGATACCGTTGCAGTTTTTGTTCCAGCTTGGTGTAGGCTTTCTCTGCACCCAGCATATCCTTGTCCTTGGAAAAGTAAGAGGATGCCGTCACGCCGGTTCCAGCGGTGCCCGCCATCACGGTGCAGGACTGCAACCCCGTTATCAGGAGCAGAGCCAGCAGACCGAACACGGCCACGATCAGAATGGTTTTCCAGTTCTGGGCCGCAAATTCGGCCACTCGTTCGCCGCCCTCGGCTGCCAGCTTCGTTACCCGGAAACCGTTCTCTGCGGTGGCGGCTGCACCCTGCGCGGCGGCTTGTCCGGCCTGCCGTGCAGCTTTGGCATACTGCTGTTTGATACGCCGTTTCTGCCACATCCGGGAAATGGGGTTGCTGGCCGCCTGTGCAATTTGCGGATTGTCCCGCAAGGATTTCTGGTAAAAGTATTCTGCATTGGCAGACATGAGCTGACGCTCTGCCTTTTCCACGGCCTTGTAGGGCTTCATCTTGTGGTGCCGGATGCCGCTGCGGATGACCTTGGCGGTCTGATGCTCCACCAGTTCTTCACCCTTGTGGCCACCCTCCACACCCACATTTTCGTGTTCGACTTCATGGATTTTTCCGTGAGCGAACAGCAATGCTTCCGACAGTGGGCGGCTGGCCGGGTTTGGTTTCAGGCTGGGCGGACCTTTGTCCTGCTGCTCAAAGCGCAGGGTGGATTTTGCCTTGCCGCTGGCTGCATCGTAAACTTTTTTCTTGACTGGGACGCGCTTTTTCGGCAGAGCGGCGCGGGCTGCATCCAGCTTGTCAGCTTTCGCTTCCGCCTTGTGAATGTACGGCTGCAACTCCGGGTCTGCCCGTTCTTCCTCGGTCAGTTCCAGACGGGAAGCAGAGCGGTGCAGGCCATCTTCGCTTTCGGCAGTTTCCGCAGCTTGCTTGGCCTTTTTCTTTGCCTTGTGCTTGTCCTTGATGTCCTCGACCCGTTCTAAGATTTTTTCGGCCTTGCCCTCGGCATCCGTGGAATAATCCTGTTCCGCTTCCCGGCAGGAAACATTCTCCACAGTGCCGTCAGCCTGATTTTCTACCACCAGACCGTCACGGGTCATGGTCTGGGTGACTTTGGCTTTTGCCTGCAATTCTTTCAAGGTTCTTCACCTCCCATCGGACAGCGGCCCGTTTCAATGTCCGCAATGTATTTGAGAATCGGGAACACCTGCGGCGGCGAAACTGCATTGCCCAGTGTTTTCATCCGCTTGCTGCGGTTCGGCACCTCTTCGGTCAGGCGCGGGATGTCGGCGGGTTCTTCGGCCCAAAGGGAATGTCCGTCCATTTGCGCGGGAAACCCATCAGCCACTCTACCCAGTCCGGGTTGAGGTAGGGCCTTTCCAGCGTGGTGGGGGTCATGCGGTAGACCACATGAGAGAGCCGCGCCGTCCATGCTTTGCCATCCTTGTTCATCTTGCGATAGCTGCCGTTCGCAGAGATTTGGATGTCCAACCCCTTGCCCACATCCCCGGTGTCGCTGGCAAGGGGTGTGGGAAGCAGCGGAGCCGATGATGAATACCCGTTTCCGTTCGTGCCACGCGCCAACGGCAGCAGCAGGTAATACGAAAACCCGAACATCGTAACCTGCCTGCTCCAAGTCAATGAGCGTTTTGTCGAGCCCCATACGGAGGAAGCCAGCAACATTTTCTCCAAGCACCCAACGGGGCTGCAATTCCCGGATGACCCGCAGCATTTCGGGCCACAGGTAGCGTTCATCGTGGAAGCCGCGCTGCCGCCCTGCGGTGGAGAACGGCTGGCACGGGAAGCCACCTGAAATGAGGGTGACGGTGCGAAGTCCTGTTTTTTCAAAGAAAGCCTCCTTTGTTACAGTGGTGATGTCCTGAAAACGGGGCACTTCCGGCCAGTGGCTTGCCAGCACAGCGGCGGGAAATGCTGCCCACTCGCATTGGCAGACCGAAGTGAAACCCGCTGCTTCCGCGGCAAGGTCGATGCCGCCGATGCCGGAAAACAAGCTGAAATGTGTTAAGCTCATAGCTCCACCACCTCGCTGAGCCGGGTGGTCATGATCTTATAGAGCTGTGTGTTTTTCGGGATGGGGTTGGAAAACGGAAGCACCACGTTTTCAAAAATCAGCAGTCCTTCGCCCGGTTCCGAATTGTCGATGTACTTCTGCTGGTCTGCGGAGAGGTTCAGCCGTTCCGAAAGGATTTTGCGGTCGCCGGATGCCTGATTCAGCAGCGTGATGAAGTCGCTGTTTTCCAGAATGTTCTCGATCTCCGGGGAAGAAAGAAGGTCCTTCACATTCTGGGTGGCGCCCGTGGGCACACCGCCCCATTTGCGGAAGCGTTTCCAAATCTCGGCACTGTACGCGGCGGTCTGTTCTTCTTTCAAGAGCAAGTGGAACTCGTCTGCAAAATACCATGTGGCGCGGCCCTGACTGCGGTTCTGGGTGACACGGCCCCATATCTGGTCTTGGATAATGAGCATCCCCAATTTTTTTAACTGCTTGCCTAACTCTTTGATGTCAAAGGCCACAAGCCGGTTGTGGATGTCCACATTCGTTTTGTGATTAAACACATTCAGCGAGCCGGACACATACAAGTCCAATGCCTGCGCTACCCGGTCCGCTTCCGGCAAGTGCTGGTCGAGCAGGGCTTGGTGGAGGTCAGACAAAATCGGCATATTCTCCGGGCAGGGATTCGCCAGATAGGGGCGGTAGATGGCTTTCACGGCACGGTCTATCACGGTGCGTTCAATCGCTTCCAGACCTGTTTTGCCGCCCATGACCAGCTCACAGAACGACAGCACAAAATCCGACTTCAAGGCCAGCGGGCTGTCATCTTCGGAATAATTCAGGTTGATGTCCAGAGGATTCACATAGTCCTTGCTGGTGGGCGAAAGTTTGATGACCTGCCCATGCAGCCGCTTGACCAGCGGATAATACTCGGCCTCTGGGTCTGAAATAAAAATATCGTCAGCAGTCGTTAAAAACACACTGACGATTTCAGACTTGCAGCTCATGGATTTGCCACTGCCGGGCGTGCCCAGCTTTAGGCCGTTGGGACACCGGGCCTGCTTGCGGTCCAGCATGATCATGTTGTGGGATTTTGCGTTGATTCCGTAGTACATGGCCGCCCCGCTCTGGAAAAGCTCCTGCGTCACAAAGGGCACGAACACCGCCACGTTGGAGGTGGTAAGGCTGCGCTGAATCCTTATCTGGTTGATGCCCAGCGGCAGACTGGACACAAGGCCCTGCTCCTGCTGGTAGTCCAGCCGGACAAGAGAGCAGTTGTACTTCTGCGCCACACCTGCCGCTTGGAACACATCGTTGCCCAGTTTTTGCTTGGTGTCGGCCACATTCAGCACTAAAAAAGTCAGCATGAAAAGCCGTTCGTTCCGGGTCTGCAATTTGTTCAGCAGCCTTTTGGCATCCTCGCCGTAGGTGGCAAGATCGCTGGGGAGGATGTCCATGTCGTACCCGGAACGAACAGCCTTTTTCTGTTCCTGAATCTTCATGGCATCAAGGTCTGTGATTTTCCGTTTGATGGTTTTGATGGCCTCGGTCTGGTCAATGGCCTGCACATGGAGATTGACGAGAATGCCGCTTTCCGTTTTGAGAAAATCGGCAAGCATTTCATCCGAAAGTTCCGGCGCAAGGATTTGTAAAAAGCTCACAGCTCCATATTTGCCGCCCAGTCCAAAAGTCTTGGCCGTGCCGAAGCAGAGGGAGGACGGGGCCACAAAATCCTTAGTGGACAGGCCGGAGGGCGCCAGCCAGTCCCAGTCAAAGCGGAACGGTTCCCCGTCCGGGTGGAAGATGCCGTGCAGCACCTCCAAACGCGCCTGTCCGTCCATGACGTGCGCCACGCAGCCCATGGTCTTGAAATAGCCCAGCAGGTCAAGACCAATGCGGGTCAGCCGCGCCCGTGCGGTTTTTAGATTGTCTGCCTCGATGGTGAAGGTCAGGTATTTCGTTTTGACGATGCCGTTGTTTCCGCTGGCAAGCTGCTTTTGCAGGATGGCGGTGTACTCGGCGCGGATGTCGTCAAAATCATCCCCCTGCGGTGCGATCTCAAAACTTTTTGCGTACTGCACCGGGTCAACCTTGCGATTCAAAAACGAAAGCTGCACATGGATGGAAGCATCCACATAGTTGTAGAGGTCGCACAGGTGTTCAAAGATGGCGGTTCTTGTTTCCGGCTGGGCCAGCTGATAACTGATGTCCTCAAAGGCAATGCACTTGGAGAACGTGCGGCGGTCAATGCGGCACACACCGTCCGGGTAGATGGCCTCATACGGGATGGTGGCCTGTGCCGTGCGGGGCTTGCCGTCACCCTTGTACTTGCGGAGAACAGCATCAATTTCTTTTTTCTGGGTGCGGGTGAGCTTTTTGGGCTTTTCGGTTTCGCGGGGCATCGTTTTTCTGGACAATGGCCTTTACCTCCTGTTCCATTTTGTATTGCCGCACAAGGGCGGCGTAAGCGTTGTTGGTCTGATAGGGCCTTTCCTTGGGGCGCAGGAAACAGCACTGAATCATTTGCTGAATCACTACTTCAAGGGGCTGGCCGTGCCGCTCGAACAGAGCGAACAGCAGCCCCGGCAGCATGGCAAAAATCATCAGCAGGGCCGCCGCGCTGTTGGAAAGATAGTTCCGGGCCAAAAAATAAAGCGGTCCGCCCGTTAAAAGCGCACCGCCGAAGCAGACCAGCTGCCGCTTGGTCAGCCCGAATAAGACTTTGGACTTTACATGGGTCAAATCTTTGGGAACGGTCACATACGCCATTCAAACGCTCCTTTCTCAATGGGCACCAAACACGGATTTGCTGATGCTGCCGGTCTTGAACAGACAGAAACAGAGCAGAACGGTATAGCCCATGCAGCCCCAGATAGCCCCGGCAATGTCCGCTGCGCCCGAAATGTTGCGTATCAGCACTGCGTAGATGCCAACGACAATCATAATCAGGAACGCTTGGAAACCCAGTGCCAGCAAAGACTTCAAGTAGTTCTGCCCGGTGCTGCGCCACTCGCTGCTGCCCATGGTCGCCAGCGGGATAGGCCCCAGTGCTGTGACCACATAAATTTCAATCATGCGTCCATAGGTCACAAGGAAGATGCAGATGGACAGGATGTTCATGGTCAGGCCCACCACAAGGGTCTGGAACCACAGGCTGAGCAGACTGCCAATGGTCATGCTTTCCAGCTGAAATTCCAGTCCGGGTATCAGGCGGTCAAAGTGGATGGATGTTTCACCGATGATAACGCCGGAACTTTGGTTGACAACGCTCTGGGTGGCATCGAACACACCCATAACGATATTCCATGTGTTGCTGACAATGAGGATGGCAAAAGCAGACTTGAAAATCCAGCGGAAGAACATGGAGGTGTCAAAGTCGTGCATATTGTTCTTTTCGGTAATCATCTGGATAAGCTCATGGCACATCACAAGGGCAAGGATAGCCGCTGCAATGGGCAGCACCACCGTTTCGGAAAGACTACGCAGCATATTGAAAATGCCGCTGTTCCACGCCTGCGGGGTAGAGCCGACATCCGAAGCGATTTCGCCCACCTTGGCGTTCACGTTATCGAACAGGCCGGAGAGGTTGCCCGTGATGCCATCGATCAAAATGCCTTTTATCCATTTTTCGATGATCTCACTAATCAAGCAAAGATACCTCCTTTCCCGCGCCCTCCCATGTGAGCGGGAGAGCGCGGAGTAGGATTTTAAGTGTTAGTTGTTCAGAAAATTGTGGGCAGCGATGCAGGACTTAGCCCAGCAGCCCGGACAGTAGCGGGACAAGGGTCACGCCGATCAGGGCAACGCCGCCGCCCGCGACCAGCTGCTTGACGCCCTGGCTCTTGCTGCCGGGGTTATCCTGTCCATAGCCCTCCAACAGGTTGATGCCGCCCCAGACACACAGGGCACCGCCCAGACCAACCACGATGGTCTGCAAAGTATCGACTGCGCTGTTGAAAAATTCCATAAGGTCCTCACTTTCTGCCGCTTGTTCTGCGGCACTCAAAATTGTTTTTTCAAAAAATACCGCCTCATTCGGCGGCTGCACTTTCGTCCGACAGGTCAATTTCGTACAGGTCAAACGGCTCGTCCTGTGCGACCACCTGCTGCCGTTTCCGGCGCAGAGTGGATAAGAACCTGTCCACATCAAAGGTATTCTTTTTGTCCGCATCTGCAAGGTACTTGTAGTGCGGGTGTCTGGTAATGTCGAACTTCTCCGAGAAGAACGGCCTCACACCCCGCAGCTGCAAAATACATTTGCCGCCGTCCATGATTGCGATTTCGTCCTCTGACATCAACGCCTTTCCTAATTTTTGATAGTTCAGTCCGTGGGAGGTTTGAGAGCCCCGGTTCTCGCTGGTGTTGAAACTGTCGATGGTCTCTTTCCCCAGCGCATCGGAGATCTCTTTGGCATTCTTGCCCCGCCCACTCAAAAAGAGAACAGAATCGCAGTTGTCCGAAATGATTTCGGCCGCATCCTTGTAGATGGCTTTCAGCTGCGACTGGCTCTGCAAAATGATGGATGCCGAGATTTCCCGGCTGCGGATGGTGGCAATCAGCTTGTCGAAGTTGGGAATCTGCCCGATGTTGGCGAACTCGTCCAGAATCAGCCGTACATGGACAGGCAGCCGACCGCCGTATTTATCATCCGCACGGTCACACAGCAGGTTGATAAGCTGGCTTTGGAGCATGGCGAGAATGAAGTTGAATGTGGTGTCCGTGTCGCTCATAATCAAAAACAGCACGGTCTTTTCACCCCCGATGGTGTCCAGCTCCATTTCATCATCCTCCATCAGCTCCCGCACCTCCCGGATGTCAAATGGGGCTAAACGGGCACCACAGCTTATCAGGATGGAGGAACGGGTCTTGCCGGCCGACAGCAAAAACTTTTTGTACTGCCGGACAGCGAAGTGGTCCGGGTCTTTCTGTTCCAGCCGTTCAAACATGAGGTCCACCGGGCTTTGAAAGTCCGGGTCGTCCTCGCGGGCTTCACTGGCATTTATCATTTCCAGCAGGGTGGTGAAGTTCATTTCTTCTGCCGGGGCCTCGTACCAGATGTAGCCGATAAGCGCGGTGTAGAACAGCCGTTCCGACTTCACCCAAAAATCTTCTGCTGATTTCTCACCCTCGCCCTTGGTGTTGGCGATAAGGGTATTCACCAGTTTCAGCACGTCCTTTTCCGAG
>ENA-OWXD01000447-OWXD01000447.1-human-gut-metagenome-genome-assembly--contig:-NODE-447-length-13208-cov-5.60176_pt1 | contig 13208 bp, 12 predicted proteins | sample MGYA00249244_ERZ652055 | MGnify/ENA primary metagenome ERZ652055 (study PRJEB26925, sample SAMN05827059) | human gut metagenome | biome: ENVO:2100002; feature: ENVO:00000062; material: ENVO:00002003...
TGGGCTCGGAGATGTGTATAAGAGACAGGTGTAAATGTCGATCAGGCTGCCGACAGGGATCTTGATAACATCGCCGCTGGTGATAGTCAGCTGGATCTCCTTGGTCTTGGCATCATACTTACCGCTGGTCACAACCAGATCTTTGCCCAGATTGATGGTCAGTGCGTCGCCGCCAAACACAGGCAGGGAGATAGTGCGGGTCTCGGCATCATAGGTGGCGTCATGCACAACACCGGTCAGAGTGGTGGTAACAGGGACATCGCCCTTGGCAACACTCAGCACACCAGACTTGTAAGAGACATCGGTAACAAACACACCCTTGCCGCCGACAACACCCTCGATCTTGGCGTTGACGTAATCAGCAACAGCCTTGGTGGTAGGAACGTTGTCATCGCTGGCGTTAGAAGCCGGGATAGCGGTAGCAACAGCCTTGTTCAGCTGCACATAGCTGGTACCATTGTAAACATGCAGGGTAAAGTCGCTGGTGCGGACATAGATAATGCCCTGAACCTGGCCGCTCTCAGGCAGCGTGGAAACCAGCTTGCAGCTCTTGGTGTACTCACTGGCACCCTTAAAGATCTGCATAGTATCAGTCAGAAAATACAGTGTATCGTTGTTCTTAACCTGCAGACCATCGTAATTAGACTTAGAACCACAAGCAAAACTAATATTAGCCATAATATTTCTCCTTATCGTTATTTCTCAAAAAGTTAAAATTCCTGCCAGACAAAACCGCCGCCGCCAGGCAGGGCTTCCACCTGGTAGCCGCCTTCTGCTTTGTCCTGCACAATGTAGGGCGCATATTTACCATCTTCGGCGCGGATCATAACAGTCTGGCCAGCAAAGGTATCGCTGTTCTTTGCAAGGTCGATCTCGGCCGCACTCACAGAGTTATACATTGCCGGGCGCGGACGAATCGCCTGCTTGGTCTTGTCATCACGGATGTAGTAAAACTCGCTGGTGTCCTTGGTGATAACAATATCCTTGCCGTCGATCTTGCCGTTCGTGATTGCGGTGTCTATGTTCGCTGCATTACCGTAACCAAGCTTGGAATAAGTAGCCATAATTGGTTCCTCCTCTCTCACAAAATAAAAAGCCGTGCGGCCAAGTCGTTAAAACTCAACCACACGTAGACTTCCGTCATCGGGATCAGTACCGCCGCCACTGCCGGACTCAATCTTCACAGCTGCGCCAATCGGGTTCCCCTGTGCGGTCAGCTGCAAAATACGGTCTTTATAGCGTAGGCTGTCTGCCTTAGACTTCATAATTGTATTGTTCTGCTCATTCAGGGACTTGATCATGGCCTGTGCTGCCAGCAGTCTCTGGTCAATAGCGCTCAATGCTTCATCCGGCACAATGTCGCTCCAGGCAGAAATCGGCACGATCTTAATGCTGCCGGGGCCAACTTTACGCACATACTGCGTTCCCTCACCGTCAGCACTCAGCTCCACCTTTGCAAAGGTCAGCTGGATCTCAATGTCGCCAGGCTCGCTGGTCAGCGCCGTATCAAAAGGCAGCTTGTACTCCAGCATGTCTTTGTAGCGCTCATCAGACAACTCTAAAATCTCGGTTTTATATTTCTTGCTAATCGGCAGTACATACTCAAGCATCACCACAAAATCAGACATATCTACGTCTTTATAGGTAGGCTCTGCCAAAAAGTGCAAACTGTCCACCAGCTTGCTCCGCTCCATGATGCGTTCCACCACAGTAGCAGTCAACGTATTATCTTCACCAATCAAAAAGGTATACAAAATGCTCACACTCCTTCCATTTTAATAATCAGCCGGTACTCATCCTCACTAATTTTCCCGGCCTCTTTCAGTGCCAGAATGGTGGCAGTGCCAATGCGGCCACCCTTATACAGGCGGCTTAAACTCGCCACAAACGGGGTTACTTTCATCACAGCACGCCCCCTTCCAGCAAGGTCAAAGTGTAAGCATCTATAATTTCTTCCGGTGTCTTGCCGCCCAACGCCTTCAACTGCTGATACTCGTAGGTATCAATCGGTATCAGTTTCACGGTGTCAAAACCGTCCACAGGAATCTTGTACAAATCCTCTGTGTGCCAGATGGTATTTCCGTCAGAAGAAATAAAGCCCTGTGCATCATCTACGGTGCACAGGACCATTACTTTATGTTTCGGCTGATACTTTACATAGGTCAAGTGATCGAGCACATCAATCACGCGGCCATTATACATAACTTTGTAAAACACTCAATCACCACCCTTAAATGCTGAACATATCGCGGACACTGTAAGACGTATTCGGTGTCTCGTAATTAGACATATCACCGTCAGCATTGATTGCAATATAATAGCTCGAATAGTTGTTGTACACGAACGGAGATCTTGTCCAATACATCTGATATACACCATTCTGGTCTTTGCATTTACGGCTGTCATTAGTCGTCATAAAGCTGATACCGGTGCCTTCGTAAATGTAAGGCTCATAGTTCTGAGTCGGATAAACCTCAATGATACTCGGCACAGCAAAATAGCAGTCCGATGTTGCAATGTCAGTTTTTCCACCACCAATACTGCCAGGGATCTGTACCTTCTTGATCAGCTGTCTCCAGCCAATCGGCAGTGCCTTGTATAAGCGGCTGTTCAAATAGGTATTCAATGTAGTGGGTTTCGCCCAGCCTCCATTGTTGTTGTATTCTTTGTCCATCTGCATTTTCCCGCCCAACAAAACAGTATCAAGCAACGTGATAGAGCAGCGCTTCGATGTATTGTCGCTCAGGTAATACCGTTTAAAACCGGCCACCTCATAAGTACGTGTTTCATGTGTCCAGCTGGCCAGTTCACGGCATGCGGCATCGCCAAGGTCTGCAAACCAGATCTTTGCCCAGTATACACTGCCCACAGCATGGTTCTCGAACGCTCCGTCATCAGCCTTACTGCATCCAAATACCAGTGTAGCATCCGTCTTTGTAGTGCGGTCTCTCTGCAGGTTTTCATAACCTATATCAGCACCGCTCATATTAGAGGTGTATACGTACAAATTGTTGTCGCCCTTCACATGGCGGATAACAAGCATTTCACGCGCTCCTGTGCTGGCCGCGCTTTCTTTGCTGGAACTGGTGCCCCAGGCTGCTTTAACACCATTGTTGTACCACAGTCGGAAACCATTCATGCCATTCTGCTGGTAGCACTGCGCCAGTACAGAGTTCGCTGTAGTAGTAGCCGCCATCATATAATCTATTGCCAGCACAAAATCCCGGTCTTCATCCAGCAGCTTCACACCAGTATCCAGGTAATTCTTGCCAGTAAACTCTATTGGACTCTTCACAAGCACATTTTCCTTGATGTCGTCGTAGCTAAAGTCAGAGCCAAAGGTGATCTGCACCTGGTCTTTGTCCGTAACAACGCTGGATTCTACACCAACTTTCGTCATAGCATAGATTTCCACAGGCTTCATGTCGCCAATTTCCTTGCCGTCAAAGCAGCCGCTCGTGTATTCAAAACTGTCGTATACGGCATTGATGTCTTTATCGCCAGTCACATAGCCACCTTTATCCCAGCCGCTGAAAAGGTAGAATTTATAAGCGCTTTCCTCGCCGGTGTAGGCCGGTGTCTCGCCGGTATACAGCACAGTCGTGCCATACGGGGCCACAGTGCTCTGCATCACAATGCCACGGTTCATGTAACGCACCGTGTACTTGCGCACACTTTCGGTATACACAGCCGTAACGGTCATATTGCTAAAGGCTGGCGTAAACTCAGTATCCCAGCCACTAAAGGTAAAATCAGTGCTGATGGTGCTTTCCAAGGTAGGCGTCGGGATAGGATTGTCCGCACGGGTCACAGGGTCAACAGCTTTGCTGCCCTTATCCACGTACTGGACATCCAGCACCTTACCGTCCTTGTTCACAAAAGTCCAGGCAAAGGTATTGATCAGCGTATTATAGGTCAGCTTCAGGTCAGGCCACTGCTCGTTAAAGATCTCCAGTTCCTTTTCACGCAGCACAGGCACATTGATCTTGCCAGCCAGTACAGAATGTTCAGCATTGTAGCCGTTCTCATCCAGGCCGGTCATAGCCAGCAGCTTATTCAGCAGGCTGGTATTCTCCAGGTGCCAATCCACGCCGGTAATGCGCACACGGTTCAGGCTGGTGCATTTACCCAGCATCTCTACCAGGTCAATGGTCGGGCAGTTCTCGGCTACCAAAGTTGTGATCTTGCCGTAGTCGCTGATCGTCAAATCCGTAAGGTAATTCAGGTTTTTGGCCGTTAGGCTGGCAATCGCAGGCAGTTCAGCCTTTTGGATCTTACCGCCCGTAGCAAACACAACGCCGGTAATACCACTGCCGCTCGCCAGAAACTCTGTCAGGTTCGTACAACCCGCCAGGCTGATAGATTTTTGCAGCTTCGGCACATTCTGCAGGTTCAGGTGCTCCAGCAGCGTATTGTTGCCAACTGCAAAGTCGGTCAAGTTCGTATTGCTGTAGCCTTCCACGCCGGAACCAATCTGCAGGTCAGTCAACTTCACGCCATGGCTAAAATCAACATAGCCTGGATAGAAACCGGAAATATCACCAATGCTGCGGATCAGGCTTGCATTGTAAACATAGACCTCTGTATCGTTCATGGCTGCAATCGGGCACTTGATCTCGTAGGTCTGGCCACGCTTGCCGCGCATCTTCACGGGGTTCGAGCCATACAGCACGCTGACATAGGTATCGGCATACGGTACGATATGGAAAGTGCCATCCGGCTTCACACCAGCCCAGTTCGTCGGCGTATAACCACGAATGGTCATGTCGTCGCTGGTACAGGCCGAGCCAGAATACTTGGAAGCCATGTACTTCTCCTGATATCTCTGGAACTGCCGTCTCTGGTGCCGCTTGTTGCCATGCATCATAGGCAGGTAACTGGTCGTGCCGTTATCCTCGTAGGTACGGAAATACTTGCGCCGCATATCCATCACCCACAGCCGCTCCGGCTTTACATCCTGGTAGTCCTCAAACTTCTTCAGGATGCGGCTTGCACTCCATGCCAGGGCGTTCTCACGGCTGCGGAACATAGCCGCCATCTGATCCGGGAACAAATCGCGCAGCTTACACCACAGCTTAGAGTCCGCTGCGTTAAACACGCTCTTCGTGCCAATTGTGTCAGTGTCCTCATAACCATAAGTCAGCGTCAGGCCGCCTTCGTTGTCGTTTCCCTGGGCAGTATCGTTATCATAGTCAAAGCAGAAATCCCAATGTACCAGGTCGGTCGTGTGCGGGAATACGTTCTTCGCACGGTTATCAACCATGGTATGGCGCTCTGTAAACAGATAATGGAACAAGGCAGAATTCAGGTCGAAATGGTCTGTAAAATGAGCTTTAAACTCTTCGTCATCAGCGTTCACGACCCAGTTCTGTGCCGTGATCCACGCCTGCCTACCATCCTGAATCTCTTTATCGGTGCAGTTCGGATTGCTATAACGGAACTCAAACGAATGGTCGCCGTCCCATGTCTCCTGCGAAAAATCACCGTTCAAGAAACGAGTCTGCTCGTCGGTATTGTTGTCGATCTCAACGATAAACTCCTTGTGGTTCTCCGGGTCCATACCCATGGTGTTACTGTTTTTCTTGCTGTTGCCAATATCGCCGCAGCCATAAAAATGCCACTTACCATCATGGAACACCGTGGAGTTTTCTACGTCGGTCTCCTGTACAAACACAACGCACGGATAAAATGCCATCGTATCACGCACGCCGTTTTTCTTGGCGTCACGTACATATGGGTTAAAGCTGTTGAACTCGTCAGCCAGACAGGCGTTGTTCGCGTTCTCAGAGCTGGCAACATTCAGCTTGATGTTAAAGTATTTTTCCGGCACACTGGTCTCAGTCAGCGCATAGGTGCTGCCGGTGCTTTCATCGCCAAAGGTAAAGCCGCCCTTGCAGTTAATGTCGATGTTACGCGCAGATTCACCATAGTGGTCAGAGCTTGTGCCCTGTCCCTTGTGGGAACCATTGGCTGTCCAGTTGTCCTCAACGGCGCGTCCGTTCTTGTAGATCTGCTGGATAACAGTGTTTGCAACCTCGTTTTTCTTACCGGTAGTAAAGGTCGGCGCACTGATCTTGATAACACGCAGGTCGGGGCAGCGCTCCGCCAGAATGTCTGGGTTCAGCTCACCGCTTGCATCCGTGATGTTGTTGCGGTTGTACCGCTCGATCATCTCGTCAGCGTTCTTGGCGTCTGCAATAAAGTTGTCCAGGATCTCATCATCGGTCAGGTTCATCATATAGCTCTTCATGCGATAGATCAACACATCGCAATCGTCAGAGCCAATCGTGATACCAACCGGGTTTGCCTGCGTAAAGCTGTCACTGGATTCATACAGCTGTACACGGCATGGGATGCCATCCAGCCACAGCACCATCTCGCGGTACTGGCTATCCGGCAGAATATTCAGCTCAAATTCCATAAAGTCGTCTTCGCATGTGGGCAATTCAATACTGTTCTGCTCACTGGTCAGTGCAACTTTCTGGGCCTGCACATTCAGGCCAATGCCACCGTTCAGGCAAGTCAGCGCCGTAGCATTATAGTCCCGCACGTTGGTGGTCTTAAAAATCATCTTAAAGTTCTTGCCAAGTTTCTTCGCATCATCGGCAAAAAGCTTATAATCGATCGTGGCTTTGGTGCCCGCTTTTACGCAGAAATAGGTATCGCCTTCACTGTCGATCTGGTAGCCGCCATTGCTCCAGTCAAAGTTATCGCTTACACTCAGGCTAGTCTGGCCATCGGTCCAAAGCCGGTCTGCACTGGCGTTGGTCTTACCGCTTGGGTTAAAATCAAAGGCCAGGTTCGTAGTAACAGGCTCGATTACAACGCCAAGGTCAACCACGTTCACACTGATCGTCTTTACGGTCTCGCCGCAAGTGATCGTCAGCGTATGCTTGCCCTTGTTCGCGCTCTTAAAGCTCCAGATCTGCTTTGTGCGCCCAACAGTCAGGGTAGACTCTGTCACGCCGTCAACAGCCAGCTTTACAGTGCTCGTGCTGGACGCCGGGTCGTATACAGTGTACTCAATGGACACCTTGTTGTACTGCTTCGTCTTGTAATCTCTCACAGCACAGCTGATAATGGGTGCGGTTTCGCCCTCAGCCACCCACATAATGTCCTTCTTGATGATATTGGACTTAACGGTCTTGCCGTTGATCTCTGCCGTCATGCTAATTTCTAACAGGTGACTGCCGTGCTTCTGCACCGGAATAGAATAGGTCATCTGTCGGCCTGTCACACTGGTAGTCGTGCCACCAATCGACTTGCCGTCCAGCGCAAAATCAATCTTCTTCTCAACGCTGCCATACGGTGTATAGCGCACCGTGACCTCGCCGCTGTAGAACAGGCTGTCATCAAAGCTGGATTCCAGATAGAAATCAACGACATTAGCACTCCACTTCTTGGAACCGGTCGTATCCATGCTGTCCACAACCGTCAAGCGGATCTGGTTCTCGCCGCTGTGCAGATACTTCGTGATGTCAAAGCTGTTTTCGCCCTGCATAATGGTCTGGGTAGCAATTTTTGTGTTGCCGACATACCATGTGCCGGTCGCATTGCCGGTATCATCGCCTGCGCTGTCCACACTCGTGAACCGGAACTTAACCACAACAGGGTCACCGGCAACAGCCGTAATTGCAGACTCGCCGATACGCTCAATCGTAATCGTGCTGCCCGCAGCGGGGCCACCGCCACCGCCGACAATCGTCACCTGCGTCTTCGGCGTGCCGTCCTCCATAAGGGTCAGCTTGCTGTCCTCGTAGGTAATGTCATACTCATGCCCTGCATTCTTGCCAATGTCATCCAGCTTGCCCTGAATTTCACCAACAGCAGTATTCAGGCTGTCCACCGTGCCCTGCATGTCAGCCACATTATTCTTTGCCTGCGTAACATCGTTGCGAATACCGTCAATAACAGAGGCATCCGCCTTTTTCGCCAGCAGCGCATCAGTCGCTTCCTTATTATAATAAGAAGTTTTCAGCGTCTCCGGCAGATTGCCAACACTGTCCTGCAAGTCCTTTACAGCCTTGTCATTGGCGGTCTTGTACTCGGTCAGCTCCGTCTGCACAGGCGTAACGGCGGCAGAAACTTTGCTGTCTACTGTCTTGCCGTAAGCAGTCACCCATTCAGCGGAAGGGCTGGTGTCGATTGCGACCTTTTTAATCTCCTCACTGCCATTCAGGAAAGTCATTTCCTTCGTGTCATTGTTAAAGGTCACATCAAAATCGGCCAAGCCATTCAGGTTATCCACCTTGTTTTTCAACGTGTCAAGCTCTGTTTTCTTGGCATAGTTCGCATCCAGGTCTGCCTGCAGCTCCTGCTTGATACCGGCAGCAGCGCTGGAAATCTTGCTGTCCACATTCGCAACAGCCGTCTTGGCCTCGGTGGCACTCTGGGCAGCAGCCTGTGCCTGTTTGGTGGCTTCCGATACCTTCTCGTCCATCAGCTGCACAAAACCGGTGTACCAGTCATCGCTCGGCTTAATCACACCATTACCTGCCAGGGACTTCAAAATATTCAGCTTGCCATTCGGGCGGCTCTTCCACAGATAGGACTCGTTCTTTTCGTTAGAACCGGTAGCCGTGATTTCAAAATCAACTTCACCCTCAACATTGGTCACGTTCTTGTCGACCAACCAGTTAAAGTGGATCTTGTCTGCACTGTATGTAACATTTACCGGCGTGGCAATGCCGTCCTGATTTTCCTTGTTGACATAATGTACCTGGATCAGCATCTGCATCAGGTCAACGCCATCATAGTAGCGCGGCATCTCAAACGGGATAAACTGGCTGTTATCTTCCTGTGTCAGGTTGATCTGGTTGTCGTCCATCTTGATGTTTTTCAGCTTATCAATGGTCGAGTATGCGCTGTCCTCATACTGGTCATACCACTTATATTTGCCGCTGCGGGTGAAATCGTCAGAGGCAGAATATACACTCACTGCCATTGTTTCAATTTCATCAGACATCGTCATAGCTACTGGCAGATCATGCTCTTGCGTCAGTTTCTTTTTTGAATCTCCAAAAGAAATTGCCATCCGTATCTACCTCCTTACTCATTTATTTGTAAATGCTTTTCTCTATAGCATCTAATATTTCTTGCGGGTTTTGCTCTAGTTCCTGTTGCACAGGCTCAATAAAAGGTCGCGCCTCACGTCGTGGCTTATAATTCCATTCTGATTTTGGCATACCTCGTGTTCTGTAATCAGACCATTTTTCGTGGTCTTTTGGGTTCCAACCAATACAACGCCGATAATTCAGCATGGCCTTTAAGTCGACCCACTTTCCATCTTCAATCCAGTTGGCAAACATCGTACCGCCGACGGCAGCATTTTTGGCTTGGTCAAATGGCTGTCCAAAAATAGATTCAGCAGGGGAGGCGACGTCTTTTACTTTTAGCTTAAAAACTTTTTTGCCAATCGTAACCTCGCCCTCCATGGACGACATATCATCAATGCCATCGGCAGGTCGGCCAGCCGTCTCCAAGATAACGCGATCTCTGGCGGACTTTGAAATTTTCTCTTTTACAATTTCCTGCGCATCGCCTTCCAGCGCATCCTGTATGCCATTCCCAATATGAGCAATCAAATCATCAAAGTTGGCAAAAGTTTTTGTAGCCATACCGCTTAAACCTCAAACTCATCCTTTTTCATACGGATACTGGTCTTGTCTTCCTTAATATAGAATTTCTTCGTGACATCCGTGCCCATATGGTTCAAAAGCGAGGATACATCCTCAAGGCTCATACCGGCGTTCTTCAAAAGGGTTGCGCCGCTATGCCGGAAATCATGCGGATGCAGCGTAGGTTCACCAATCATTTTGCCAATTTTCTTACACCATTTATCGGCAGTGCTTGCACTAATTGGCTGCGCATCATCTTTTGACATTGTGGCCGCAAACACATATCCGCCATCCGCAACGTCATTCTCTTTACGGAACTTTTTAAGATTCAAAAGAAGTTCTTTAACTTCTTCATTAAACATCAAATCAACAACACGCTGTTCTTTTTCCAACACACCAAGCACCATACGGTTCTCAAAATCAATCATTTCCCACCGCACATTGCGCACAGCATTTACTCGCGCCATTGTAGAAAGCGAGAATAAAGCATACAGTTGTAGCATCAAGGCGTTGTTCTTCACCATAATGCCGTCGGCTTTGTCAACGTTTTCCTGTAGGATTTTCCGCATTTCAGCTACTTGCTCTTTGGTAAGGTACGTTTGTGTTGTAATATCTGTATCCTTTTTTGGCCTATCAATAAACTCCATTGGATTCTCAGCAATTAGTCGCTTTTTGCGCAGAAACTTATAAAAAGCCGAAATGGTAGACATTCTGCGCTTCATACGGCGGCTGTTGTTACCGTTCTGCTTGCAAAAGAACAAGAATTCTTCAACATCGCCTTCATCCAAGTCTTTTACAGATTCATTGCCTTGGTTCTCATAAATATAGATAAACCACTGGAACGCATCGTTTTTGTACCCGTAAATCGTCTTTGGGCTAAGTTCTCGCAGCGTCATGTCAATTTCATAACGTTTCCAAAGTTTTAGCGTTTCCTCATTTACAAGTTTTGCTTTCTCAGAGTCGTATAGGTAAATAGGCTTACTCTTCTCCGCCATCCGTACCATCACCACCCTTGTTTTTCTTGAAGTCGACAGCAATCAACTCTGCGGTCTTTTTCGTGACCTCTTCCTTATCCAAAGAACCAAGCTTTCCAAGATTCTCCGTCAGTTCCTTAAGATCAACGCCATCCAAACTTTTTTCCGCCTTAAGCAAATAGTCATTCAAAGTCTCAAACAGTTCGTCCGCCGCAGACTTTTTCTGATACAGCAGATAAGCCAGCATCTGGTCGTCACGGCGCTTCGCTTCTACTTTACAGGCGTCTTTCAGACCAGTCAGCTGCTCATCGCTGGTGTCATCCATATCGTACTTTTCAAAAAAATCCTCGTAGGCAACACGCGCATAGTCTTCCTGCTGGATCTTATCAAAATCCACACCACAAATATCAATCAGTACCTGAATTCTAAAATAAATATCCAGCAAAGCCGGGATAAAAGTTCCATCCTGCGTAGCATTGTCTACAACAGCATTCACAAAATCAACGCGCTCCTGCATATTAAGATATTTCATTTTTATTCTCCCTTTGTTTCTTGTTTTTCCTGCGTATTTTGGCAAGGGCATCAAACTCGATCCAACCGTCATTATCTGCCCCATATTTCAAATTTCTCGTAATCCATAAATACTCAACATCAGGGTATTTGTACCAAAAAAGCTTCCGCTTCAATAGCGCTGTAGCATCAGCCATACCCTTTGTATCAATCACTTGGATTCTTCCGTTGGACCATCTAAGTACAAAGTCAGCCACATAATCAATGGCCCTAATGTTTTCAAGTTTTCCATCACTATTTTTCCGTTTAAATTTTTCCTGTAATGGAAACTTCACCTGCCTATCGCAGGAAACAATCTCTCCGCGTGTCATCCGTGGCAAAACAAAATCACGATAATACTGCATTTCCATTGCACTATCAAATACAATTCCTTCAAACGTCCGTCCTGCCGGATTTTTTGACACATTAAATTTGGTTCGTTTTACCATCGGTCACACCTTTAAATTTTATTGACAAAAAAATAAGGGACGGTTATTTTTCCCGTCCCTTATTCTTATTTACTCTTTTTGCGCCAGTCTGTGCAGGCTTCTCTGCTTCCTCTACCAAAACAGAGTCAGGCTCATTGATCTTTTCAATCAATGCCTGAATTTCGGGCAGAAAAGTAGCGATCTCACTTTTTGCAAGCTTCATACCACTCAGCTGCTTTTTTGCCGTAGCTTTGTCAATGACTCCCTTGCGGAAGCTACTAACAGTCAGCCACACCTTATAATGTACAGCCGTGTCGCAAATCACACGCCACGGCTTGTACATAGTAACCTCAGCACAGGTAGGGCAAACTTTGTATTCCTTACCGCAGCAGCGGCACCAAGAGGTTGATGCCATTAGGCAGCAGAACCCTCAATACGGAACAGGCACTTCTCGGTAGAGCAATACTCCTGCATAGCATTGATAGTGACGGGGTGGGTCAGCTCGTTGGTCATGGTCAAGCTGATGTTGTTGTCTTCCTTCGCATTGGGGAAGATGATATTCAACAGCTTCTTGTTTGCTTTATCACAAGGATTGTAGCAGAAAGCCTCAATGACAAACTCACCAGCCTCGCTAAACTCATCAGCGTTGTTGTTGACCAGGACACCATCCTCGGTCTCATACTGATACTTAGCAACAACCAGATCGCCAGCCTTAAAACCAGCGCCAGTAGGCAGTGTAACAGTAGTACCTGCCACGCTAAACTGGTTCGCAGCGTTCTCGCCAAGCTCATAAGTACCCAGGGTCATAAAGTTGGCATCAACCTTATCAATGTACTTAAAGGGCACGCCGTCGGTAATGTCCTTCGGGGTGTGGCTCAGGGTAACGGTGGTACCGTCAGCATTGACCTTCAGGAAATCAACACAGGTGAAAACCAGCTTGTTTGTGCCGGATGCAACCTGCTTTTCAGAACCCAGCTGGTCAGCCAGAACAGCCATGTTCATCAGGGCATTGCTGAAGGTGAAACTACCAGTCTTGCTGCGGTCAAAGCCCATGATGTTGGCGCCAACAGCGTCGGTGCTGTACACAGTCTCGCCACCACATTCCATACTAGGGTCCTTGATCTGGGTAGCAGTCCAAATACGCTTGCCATTAAAGTCAAACTTATGGGCGCGAACAACGCGATCAATAACGACTTCATTAAAATCGAACATAATGGTAATCGTTCCTTTCATAATTTTTATTTATTAGCCAGCAGACTTTTCAGACTGGCCTATCCAATCAAACGCTGCCTTTGACACTCTCTTGGAATCAATTGTCCCAGCATAAATGCCCTGCATCGTATAATTGTAGTGTTTAATCTTCTGGACCTGCCGTACACAATCCATAAAGATACTTATTGGGTAATCCATGGCGCTAAAATAATCGCCCTTAAATTCAGGCGTATTTGCCATAGCACACACCATTCGCCGCAATTGCAGCCTGGCTGGCTTGTTTTTATTTATGTTATAGTTGTCTCGCGATTCTTCAATCAAAGCCAATCGTGTACGCTCGTCACTGGCTCGCTCGTAATTCTTATCAATGCAGTGCATAGCACAAACTGTCTCTTATACACATCTGACGCTGCCGACGACTTAATAGG
>ENA-OWXD01000448-OWXD01000448.1-human-gut-metagenome-genome-assembly--contig:-NODE-448-length-13174-cov-13.6972_pt1 | contig 13174 bp, 10 predicted proteins | sample MGYA00249244_ERZ652055 | MGnify/ENA primary metagenome ERZ652055 (study PRJEB26925, sample SAMN05827059) | human gut metagenome | biome: ENVO:2100002; feature: ENVO:00000062; material: ENVO:00002003...
CGAGATGCAGCGTAGTCTCGTGGGCTCGGAGATGTGTATAAGAGACAGAGCGTGGGCTACGCCACTTGGGAAAAGATGTTCTGATTGCTTGCAAAGGGTACTACGCAAGGTCAGCGTCCTCGCCCTCTCAGTCATCGCTACGCGATGCCAGCTCCCCCAAAGTGGGAGCCCTTGGCAATCCACGCAAAGTTCATCTCTTTGCCAAGGCCTCTCCCTTTGGGAGAGGTGGATGCGAATGCAGTGAGCAGACGGAGAGGGCGAGCCCGCTAAAGGCAAGAGTACCTGCATTGTTTCCAGACATTGCAGGTGCTTTTTCTGTTCTCCTTGGTTGCGCCCGCAGCGGCGGCTGCGTTATAATAGGGCAAAGCGTTTTTTGAAAGGCGGTGTTCCTGTTTGCGTTTTCTGCATTTGTCCGACCTGCATCTGGGCAAGCGGGTGTGCGAGTTTTCCATGCTGGAGGATCAGCGGTATATTCTGGAACAAATTCTAGCCCTGCTGGATGAGACCCCTGTGGACGGCGTGCTGCTGGCAGGCGACCTTTACGACAAGCCCGTTCCCCCTGCCGAAGCGGTGCGGCTGCTGGACTGGTTCCTTACCCAACTGGCGGCGCGGAAGCTGCCGGTGTTCGCCATCAGCGGCAACCACGATTCTGCCGACCGTGTGGCCTTTGGCTCTGCCCTGCTGGCCGACAGCCGGGTCTACGTCAGCCCGGTGTTCACCGGTGCGCCGCATCCCATCCCTTTGCAGGATGCCCACGGCACGGTGGATGTGTACTTACTGCCCTTTTTAAAGCCCGCCATGGTGCGGCACGTCTGGCCGGACGAGCCTATTGAAAGCTACAATGATGCCCTTGCCTGTGTGCTGCGGCACTGCATCCCGGACCCCGGCCACCGCAGCGTGCTGGTGGCGCACCAGTTTGTGGCGGGTGCTGCCGCCTGCGAGAGCGAGGAGCCCTCGGTGGGCGGGGTGGACAGCGTAGACGCCGCCCTGTTTGATGCCTTTGACTATGTGGCGCTGGGGCATCTGCACAGCCCGCAGAAGGTGGGGCGGGAGACCTTGCGCTACTGCGGCACACCGCTGAAATATTCCTTCTCGGAGGCGGGGCAGCACAAAAGCGCCACCTTTGTGGAGCTGGGCGCAAAGAGTGAAGTGCACATCACCACCGCGCCCCTGACCCCCCGGCACGACCTGCGCGGGCTGCGGGGCAGCTACATGGAACTGACCGACCGCAGCCGCTACGAGGGCACCGCCGTGGACGATTACCTGCACATCACCCTGACCGACGAGCAGGACGTGCCGGACGCGCTGGCGCGGCTGCGGGTCATCTACCCCAACCTGATGCAGCTGGACTACGACAACCAGCGCACCCGCCAGCAGCAGGAGATCAGCGCCCCGGAGCGCACCGAGAGCATCTCCCCGCTGGAACATCTGGCTGCCTTTTACCAGCTGCAAAATAACCAGCCCCTGACCGCCGAGCAAACGGCGTTCTGCCAAGCGCTGATCGAGGAGATCTGGAAGGAGGGCGACACCCTATGAGACCGCTACGACTGACCCTTTCGGCCTTTGGCCCCTATGCCGCCCAGACTACCCTTGACCTTGAAAAGCTGGGCAAAGGCGGGCTGTATCTCATTACCGGCGACACCGGCGCGGGCAAAACTACTATTTTTGACGCCATCACCTATGCGCTGTACGATCATTCCAGCAGCGGCATCCGGGAGGGCTCCATGCTGCGCTGCAAGTACGCAGACGACAAAACCCCCACCTTTGTGGAGCTGGAATTTGAGGTGCACGGCGTGCGCTACATGGTGCGCCGCAACCCGGAGTACCAGCGCCCCAAGGCCCGGGGCGAGGGCATGACCACCGAAAAGGCGGATGCCACCCTGACCTACCCGGACGACCGCCCGCCGGTGACCAAGGCAAAGGACGTGACCGCCGCCGTGCAGGAGATCATTGGGCTGGACTACAACCAGTTTTCCCAGATCGTGCTCATCGCGCAGGGGCAGTTCACAAAGCTGCTCAACGCTTCTACGGAGGAGCGCAGCCGCATCTTCCGCAAGCTGTTCCGCACCCAGCGCTATGCCCAACTGCAGGAGCGTTTGCAGGCAGAAGCCGCCGCGCTGAACCAGCAGCGCACTGCCCAGAACGCCAAACTGGACAGCCTGCTGGGCGGGCTGCAATTTGCTCCAGACGACCCAGACGCCGAAGCGCTGCGCGTCCTCTGCGCCCAGACCGTGCCGGAAACGGCGCTTACTTTGCTGGACGCCCTGACCGCACGGCAGGCTGCGGCGCTGGAAGAAGCCGGCACCGCCCTGCAAACCACCGAAGCACAGCTGGACACGGTGCAGCGGCAGCTGGGTGCAGCCGCACAGGCACAGCGGCTGGCGCAGCAGCTGACCGCACGGCAGGCAGAGCTTGCCGCCGCAAAGCCCGCACTGGACGCCGCCCGCGCCGAAGCCGACCACCACGCCGGGGACGCCGCACAGCTGGATGCCCTCACCGCGCAGGTGACGCAGGCGCAGAGCGCCCTTGCGGCCTATGACGCGCTGGACGACCTCTGCCGCCAGCAGACCGAAGCGCGGGACGCCGCCCGACTGGCGGCAGCACAGGCGCACAAGCGGCGCACCCAGCTGGACAGTCTGAACGCTGCCCTTGCCGCCGCTGAGACCGAACTTTCCGCACTGGCAGACGCAGACACCCGGCTTTTGGCGCTGCAAACCCACAGCACCCAGCTGGCACAGCGCGGCGAAGCACTGACAAAGCTGGAACAGCGCCTTGCGGACTGCCAGCATCAGGCCAAACGCGCCCACAAGGCGCAGGAAAGCTACCGCGCCGCTGCCGCCGCACAGGACGAAGCCCGCGCCCGGCAGAATACGCTGGAACGGGCATTCTTGGACGCACAGGCCGGGCTGCTGGCCGAAAGCCTTGTCGAGGGCGCACCCTGCCCGGTGTGCGGCAGTACCCATCACCCCGCCCGTGCCCTGCTGCCCCATACTGCGCCCACGCAGGCGCAGGTGGAAGCCGCACGGCAGGCTGCTGCCGCGGCTGACCGGCAGGCACAGACTGCCAGCGCTGCCGCCCAGAGCGCCCTTGCCGCTGCCAACGAAGCAAAAATCTCTCTCCGGCGGGACGCCGAGACCCTGCTGCCGGAGCGCTTTACCGCCCCGGAGGGCACCGTCCCCCTCACCTTTGCCCTGATGACCAACGTTCTGGCCGAGGAAACTGCCGCTTTGCAGACGGCACAGGTCGGCTGTGCCGCCCAGTGCCGACAGGCCGAAGCTGACTGCCGCCGCAAGGCACAGCTGGAAGCTGACCGGCAAAATAAGACCCGCCAGCGCCCGGCGCTGGAGCAGGCCGCTGCCGAAGCTGACCGCAGCGCCGCCGCCCAGAATGCCAGCGCAGACGCGTTGGAAGGGCAGATTGCAGAGCGGCGCGCCGCCCTGCCCTACCCCCGGCGCGCGGACGCGCAGGCGGCACTGGACAAGCTGGAAGCCGACCGCAGTGCCCTGCGCACCGGCATGGACACGGCACAGCGCCGCCTGAAGCAGGCCGAGCAGACCGTTGCCGCCGCCGAAGCCGCCGTGGATGCACTGACCGCACAGCAGACCGCCGCCCAAAAGGAACTGCCCGCCCGCAGCGCCGAGGAACTTACCGCACAGCAGACCGAACTGACCGCCGCGCGGGAGACCCTGCGCAGCCGGGAAAAGCAGCTTTCGGCACAATTGCTGCCCAACCGCAAAACGGCGGCGCAGTACCGCGCTGCCGCCGAAGCGCGGCAGACGCTGGAAAGCCGGTGGCAGTGGGTCAGCGCGCTGGCTGCCACAGCGGGCGGCACTTTGACCAGCAAGCAAAAGATCAAACTGGAAGCCTACATCCAGATGAACTATCTGGACCGCATTCTGCGCTACGCCAACACCCGGCTGATGCAGATGACCGCCGGGCAGTACGAGCTGGAGCGCATCGGTGCAGAGAACCAGCGCAGCCAGTCCGGGCTGGACCTTGGCGTCATCGACCACTACAACGGCACCCGCCGCAGCGTAAAGACCCTTTCCGGCGGCGAGAGCTTCAAGGCTTCGCTGGCGCTGGCGCTTGGCCTTTCGGACGAGGTACAGAGCAGCGCCGGGGGCATCCGGCTGGACACTTTGTTCCTGGACGAGGGCTTCGGCTCGCTGGACGAGGAATCGCTGGAGCTTGCCATCCGGGTGCTTTCCGGCCTGACCGAGGGCGACCGGCTGGTGGGCATCATCTCCCATGTGGGGGCACTGAAGGACCGCATCGACCGGCAGGTGGTGGTGCACAAGGCTCGCACCGGCGGCTCCACCGTAGAGCTGCGGGTGTAAAACGCTTCTGGCGGGGCACACTAGGGGCGGAGGTGATTTTGATGAACTCTCTGGAGCCCTTCATCCGACACGAACTGGAAAACCAGCCCGGCACCGCTGCCGCCCCGCAGGCAAACAGCACCCGCATCGCCCCGCCGCTGGGCAGTATGCCCCTGCAGCCCCCGGCTGCGCCGGACGCACCCGGCACCCAGCTGCCCCCGCCGGAGCTGCCGCAGCCGGAAAAGCCCGGCGTCCCCATGACAGACGGCACCCCCATGGCCTGCCGCCAGAAAAACGCCGCCGCCTTTCTGGCCGGGGACGTGCAGACCAGCGTGATGGCGCACTACGCGCCCGGGCTGTTCAGCACAAAGCAGAAGCTGCACAGCCGTCACCCTGCCCCGGACGAGGACACCGCCGCCGTTTTGGAGCTGGTGGAATGGCGCGAGGACGCCCCTTACGGCTGAGCGCAACAAAAATTTTTTAAAATATTTCAGTTTACCTGTTGAAATCTCGCCGCACTTCCCTTATTATGGTAGCATACAAACATAAAGGCAGGTTTTGCAATATGGCAGAGATCAAATACGAAGTTGTCCAGCGTGTAGCCGTGCTGAGCCAGCGCCCCCGCGGCTGGGAGCGTCAGCTGAACCTTATCAGCTGGAACGACGGCGAGCCCAAGTACGACATCCGCGACTGGTCCCCGGACGGCACCCGCATGGGCAAGGGCATCTCCCTGAGCCACGACGAGCTGGCCATCCTCAAGGGCATTCTGGAGGATATGGAGCTGTGAGCGGGGGCGACCGCGCAGAGTTTCTGGACATCTGGCAGCAGCACGTCACCCGTCCGGGCAGCGAAAAGCTGCTGGACTGGCTGGACAAAAAGACGGATTTTTTCACCGCACCGGCATCCACCCGTTTTCACGGGGCCTGTGAGGGCGGGCTGTGTATGCACAGCCTGAACGTCTACCATGCGCTGCACGACAGCTTTTTTACCGAGGGTGAAAGCGAGGAGAGCTACGCCATCTGTGCCCTGCTGCACGATCTGTGCAAGGCCAACTATTACAAGCTGGGCACCCGCAACGTGAAGAACGAAGCCACCGGACAGTGGGAGAAAGCGCCTTTTTACAGTGTAGAGGACCTGTTTCCCTACGGTCACGGCGAAAAGAGCGTGTTCCTCATCGAGCGGTTCATGAAGCTGAAGGTGGAAGAAGCAGTTGCCATCCGCTGGCACATGGGCGGCTTTGATGATGCTGCCCGGGGCGGCTGTTTTGCCATCTCGGAAGCCTACGACAAGTACCCGCTGGCGGTCAAGCTGCACATCGCAGACCTGCAGGCTACCTACCTGATGGAGCACCGCACCAGTAATATGCGCTAGAGAATGAAAAAGCGTTGCACAGTGTTTTGTGCAACGCTTTTTGTTATCCGTTTTCTTTATTGCGGTACATCCGGACGTCCGCCTGACGGATGGCTTCGGTCAGGGGCTGCACATCGCATACCCCGCCAATGCTTACCGAAAGCCGGAGCTCCGGGTGGCTGGGCACCCGTGCCGCCTGCACAGCGTTCTGCACCCGCCGGATGACGCTTTCCACCCCGTTGGGGCGGCTCTGGGGCATCAGCAGCAAAAATTCATCGCCGCCGTAGCGGATCAGGATATCGGTCTGGCGCAGGCAGTTCTGCATGGCTTCCGCCACCGTTTTCAGTGCTTCATCTCCCACCAGATGCCCAAAGCTGTCGTTGACCGACTTGAACTGATCCACATCGATCATCGCCACGCCGCCGCTCATCTCGCCGCTGGCAAGGAACTTATCAAAATAGCGGCGGGTGTAGGCCCCGGTCAGGGGGTCTACGAAGGCGCTGCGCTCCATTCCGTCGCAACGGTCCAGCAGCAGCCGGTGGCCGCCCATGTCCAGCCAGCGGCCATCCGTCAACCGGGTGACCATTTCCAGCATACAGCCCCTGCCGCCTACCTCGATGTACTTGGAGATGACAAAGTAGGCTTCCTCGTCCTTGAACTCGATCTTATTCAGGATGGTCTTTCGGGCGTATGCTTTGGCAGAGATGCAGTTTTCGCACCGGGAGTCCCGGTTCCACACCATGTGGCAGTGGCCGGGCTTTTCAGTCAGGATGCCGTCACTGTCAAGCGTAAGCACCTTGCGGTGCCCCGGGTCTACCAGACGCACCACGTCAAAGATGCCCTGCAGCCGCCGCAGGAAGTGGGCAGGATCCTCTTCCGGGTCAAGTGTGGTCAGCAGTTCGGCCTGATGCTCCACGCGGTGCTGCTCGTCGGTGAGCTGCCCCAGCACATTCACGCAGCGGCGCACCCCGGCACCGCTCCAGATAGTATGCAGCGCCATCCGGTGCAGCCGCGGCTCTCCGCCCCGCTTCACCATGACCGGCAGCACCACGTCCGGCGCTTCCGGCGTGGCGCGGCTTATGGCCTTGGAAAGCTTGCGCCGATCCTGCTCGTTCAAAAAGCCAAGTCCCCTGCCCTGTGCAAAATCCGTTACCGTTTTTTGCTGCATCGGCTCGGCGTGGTAGTCATACACCGTCACGCTGCCAGCCAGCAGGTCGTAGTCGAACCGGATGCCGCCGCACTGGGCGGCGTAGAAATCCGTGCGCTCTTTTTCCTGCTCCAGCAGCAGCTGGGAGTGGTTCTCCCGGGGCAGCGCCTCCCGGTGCAGGATCTCCTCGGAAAGGCGGTGGGTCTCCTGCCGGAAGCCCCGGTCCCACTCCGAGCGGGTCAGCTCGGTGCGCAGCTGCTCCGAGGACTTTTGCAGGCAGTCCAGCAGCAGCGGGTTGAAGGCACCGCACTCGCCGTTCAATATCATGCGCAGCGCGGTGTCGTGGTCGTAAGCGTGCTTATAGCAGCGCTCGCTGGTCAGGGCGTCGTACACGTCTGCCAGCGCCACCACCTGCGCCGCAATAGGGATCTCATCCCCTTTCAGCCGGTCGGGGTAGCCATTGCCGTCCCAGCGCTCGTGGTGCCAGCGGCAGATAGCGTGCGCCACCTGCAAAAGCGGCTCGTCCTGCACAATAGCCTGTCCCAGATCCTGCAGCATCTGCGCACCCGCCACAGTATGATTCTTGATGATGGCAAACTCTTCGGCGGTCAGGCGTCCGGGCTTGTTCAGGATCTCCTCCGGGATGACGATCTTGCCGATATCATGCAGCGCCGAGGCCGTGCTGATGCGGGCGATATCGCTTTCGTCCAGCTGATAACGGTCGGTCTTTTGCACCAGCCGGTGCAAAAGCAGGTCGGTCAGAGTGCGGATGTGCAGGACATGAAGCCCGCTTTCGCTGTTGCGGAACTCCACCACATGGCTCAGAATGCTGATCATCAGCACGCTGTTGTGCTCTTTTTCGTACACCTGATCAGTGACAAGGCGGGTGAGCCGCTTTTGCTTAGCGTACAGCATGAGGACATTCTTCACCCGGCGCAGCACCATGATCCGCTCGAAGGGGCGGCGGATGTAGTCCGTTACCCCCAGATCGTAGGCGCGCTCAATGTTGGCGGTGTCCTCTGTCGCCGAAATGACGATGACCGGGATCTCGTCCAGCCATGCGTGGTACTTCATCACCCGCAGCACGTCAAAGCCATCCATGCCCGGCATCATCAGGTCCAGCAGCAGCAGAGAGATATCCGTGCGCTGCCGCATCTGCTCCACCGCCGCTGCGCCGTCCTCGGCTTCCAGATAGTCATAGCCATCGCCCAGTATCTCCTTGAGCAGGGCACGGTTGATCTCGGAATCATCCGTGATCAGGATCTTCGGTTTCTCGTTCATGGCCATGTCTCTCCTTTTGCGGTGCATCCTTCTGCCCCGGCTTTGTTCCGGGTACGCTGCTTGCACTGACCGGATGCAGCGGACTTACGCCCGGCATCCGCTTTTTTTACATTCATTTATACTTTACTGGATTTTACAGCAAAATGCAAGGCTGCGTGCAACATTTCTGCCATTTTCCGGTATTTTCTGCAAACGTTCTCAATCCCGGCTGTATAAATGCAATCCAATTTTTACAGTACCCTTTTTTACAGTACCCTTTGCAAACGTTGTTCGAAAGCAAGCCGTTTGTCGTTACAGCCCTTCCTGTGAAAATGCGGTTGCCGCGCTCCGCAGAGCGCTGCAACCGCGAAATATAAACCTTATTTCCGCTGATGATGCGCAAAGCAAAGCGGAGCGCATTTTAAATCGTCCCACGCAGAAAGAAAAAGGACTGCTGCGCAAAACACGCAACAGTCCTTTCTAGGTTTACTCTTGGGGCATCATGGCATCGAACCAGCCCATCAGCTCCGCGGCCATCTGCTCCAGCCGGGTCTCCGGCTGCCATGCAGGCTGTGCGGGCTCCGGGGGCAGTGCCTGTTCCGGGGCGCAGAGCAGTTCTTCCGTTTCCGGCGCAGGCTGTTCCTCCACCGCTTCGCACTGCGGCACAGTCTCGGGGATTGTGTCCGGCTGTGCGGGTGTTTCCGGGGCAGTCTGCTGTATGGCTGCAAGGGCAGCTTCGGCTCTGCGGCAGGCGGCTTCAGCCTTTTCTGCCCGGGCATTGGCCTGTTCCAGCTGCTCCCACGCCTGCTCGCAGGCGGTCTCCAGCTCTGCATTATCGTGCTTGAGGGCAAGCAGAGTGCGCTCAAAGGCGAACATCCGGGTCTGATACCGGCGCACCTCGGCGCGTGCCGCAGCCAGCTTGCGGCTCAGCTGCTCTGCCTGCGCCCGGGCGCTTTCCGCCTGAGCTGCGGCAGATGCCTGTACAGTGACCTGCCGGGCAAATTGTCCGCGCAAGGCACCGGTCTCCCGCTCTGTCTGCACCATGATGCCCTCCCATGCACACCTTACATGGAACCGGCGCTGACCGCATGGGCGCAGCTGCCAGCCCCATTGTAGCCTGTAATTACTTCCGCTTGTTCAGGATGGCCAGCAGCTCGTCGTAGTAACGGTTGTCGCTGCTTTCCTCCTCCACGGCCTTCTTTTCAGCCGGAGCAGCAGCCGGGGCGGTATTGCCTGCCGGGGCTGCTGCTGCACCGGTGTCGCTGCTGAACACCGCAGACGGCACAGACTGTGCACCGCCCATGGCGTTGTTGATGCTGTTGCGCAGGTCGCTGGCGCTCTTGTTGTCGAAACCGGTGGCCACAACGGTCACGCGCATCTCATCGGAAAGGTTCTCATCAAAGGCAGTACCCCAGATGATGTTTGCATCGGGATGTGCGCTCTGGGTGATAAGACCTGCGGCGGTCTCCACGTCCTCCAGACCGATGTCCGGGCTGGAAGTGATGTTGATGATAACGCCGTGTGCACCGGCAATGCTGGTCTCCAGCAGCGGGCTGGAGATAGCAGCCTTGGCGGCGTTCTCGGCCTTTCCTGCGCCCTTGGCGCTGCCCACGCCCATGTGGGCGTAGCCGGCATCCTTCATGATGGAACGCACATCGGCGAAGTCCAGGTTGATGAAGGCGGGCACGTTGATCAGGGCAGAGATGGACTCAACGCCCTGACGCAGCACGTTGTCGGCAGCCTGAAAGGCATTCATCAGGGTGATCTTTTCCTGACTGATCATCTTCAGGCGCTCGTTGGGGATGACGATCAGGCTGTCAACGTGCATCAGCAGGTTGGCAATGCCCTGCTCGGCCAGACCCATCTTGCGCTTGCCCTCAAAGGAGAAGGGCTTGGTAACGATGCCAACAGTCAGGATGCCCAAATCATGTGCCACCTCGGCCACAACGGGTGCTGCACCGGTGCCGGTGCCGCCGCCCATACCGGCGGTGATAAAGACCATCTGGGAGCCCTTGAGGGCATTGGCGATCTCGTCCTTGCTTTCTTCAGCTGCGCGCTGGCCGATCTCCGGGTCTGCACCCGCACCGCGACCCTTGGTCAGCTTGGAACCCAGCTGCACCTTGACCGAGGCATGGTTCTTGGCCAGTGCCTGCTGGTCGGTATTCATGGCGATGAACTCCACGCCCTGCAGGCCGTCGCTCACCATGCGGTTCACGGCGTTGCCGCCGCCGCCGCCTACACCGATCACCTTGATCGTCGTAACGTTTTCGTCCAGTTCTTCGTCGAGCATCAATGCCATAACTTTGTCCTCCATCGGATTTTTATGTGGAACTGCGCAAAAGCCGCACAGAAACTATCATACGATACTTATATAACTGTATCGTATCATTTTTTTGCTCCGATTGCAAGACAAAATTGCTTTTTCATGGGTGTTTTTTTCGCAAGCCCTCTCCGGGCGGGAATTTCCTGCCAAATCTGTGCGCCCAGCCCCGCCAAAAGCCGGTCAAACTCCGCATAGCCGCGCCGGACAAGTTCCACCCCGTCAAGGCGGCTGCTGCCCCGGGCAGCCAGCGCTGCAACCACCAGCGCCGCCCCGCCGCGCAGGTCCGGTGCGGTCAGCTTTGCCCCGTGCAGCGCCCCGGCAGGCTGCACATACAACGTGCGCTCTGCCACCCGGACGTTAGCCCCCAGCGCCGCAAAGCCCCCGGCGCAGGCAAAACGGTTTTCAAACACCCTGTCCTGCAGGCTGCTTTCGCCCTGTGCGCAGAGCATCACCGCCGCCAGCAGCGGGGCGGCGTCCGTGGCAAGACCGGGATAGGGTGCGGTGTGCACATTTCCCGCGCCGCGCAGCGCCCCGAACCGTGAAATGGCGGCAGCATCGTGTGCCCGCTCTACGGTGCAGCCCATTTGTTCCAGAATTTCCAGCAGCGGCGCATACAGCCCGGGTGCGCAGCCCGCCAGTTCCACCCGGCCGCCCGCCGCTGCCACTGCGCAGGCCAGCGTAGAGGCGATGATACGGTCTGCCATCGGCGCAAAGGTGCAGCCCGCAAGGCAGCGCCTTCCCTGCACCCGGATGGTGTCGGTGCCCGCACCCTCCACGCAGCCGCCGCAGGCGTTGAGGAAGGCGGCAAGATCCACGATCTCCGGTTCCTTTGCGGCACCATGCAGCACGGTCTGCCCCTGCGCTGTGGCAGCGGCCAGCAGCAGCGTCTCGGTTGCGCCCACGCTGGGGAAAGCTAGACAGATCTCTGCACCCCGCAGCCCCGCCGGGGCGTACAGCGTAAGCTGTCCGGGCGCAGCGGGCAGCTGCCGCACGCCCATCTGCGCCAGCCCCTGCAAATGCAGATCGATGGGTCTTGCCCCAATGCGGCAGCCCCCGGGCAGCACGGTGCTCACCCGCCCCAGCCGCGCCAGCAGCGGGGCGCAGAACAGGATAGACGCCCGCATCCGGCCTGCGGCCTCCGGTGCAAGGTCGGTGCGCATGGGCTGCCCCTGCACCGCCAGCGCTGCGCCCTGCCAGCCTGCTGTGCAGCCCACGCCCCGCAGCAGGGCAAGACAATCCTCCACGTCGGTCAGGCGCGGCACATTTTGCAGCCGCACCGGCCCGCTGCACAGCAGTGCTGCTGCCAGCAGCGGCAGCACACTGTTTTTGGCCGCAGGCACTTCCACCCTGCCCTGCAAAGGCCGTCCGCCCGTAATGATCCAATCCCCAGCCATGCCAAGACCCCCGTTCTGCAAAAGATACCCCATGGTATGCAAAACAAGGGTCTTTGGTCAAAGAAATGCGCCGGAAACGGCTTTTCCGCTGTCTGCGGGATTTGTCCGGTCATTTGTCCGCTTTTTTCGGCTTTCCTGCACCGATATTTCCCCTTTGCGGCTGGAAATGCCGGTCTATATCAGCTTTCGCCCCGGGATACCGAGAGCACGATGCCCATCTCGCCCAGAAGCATCATCAGGCTGGTGCCGCCGGAGGAGAAAAAGGGCAGGCTGATGCCGGTGTTTGGGATGGTGTTAGTAACTACCGCAATATTCAGCACCGCCTGCAGCGCCACCTGCACCACAAAACCCACCACCAGCAGTGCCCCGAAGCGGTCCGGCGCGTGCGCCGCCAGCGTGATGCCCCGCCACAGCAGCGCACTGAACAGCAGAATGACCGCACACGCGCCCAGAAAGCCCAGTTCCTCGCAGAGGATGGAAAAGATGAAGTCGTTCTGCGGCTCGGGCACGAACAGATGTTTCTGACGGCTGTTGCCCAGCCCCAGCCCTGCCGCCCCGCCGCTGCCGATGGCATATAGGCTCTGGATGGTCTGGTGTCCATCGCCCAGCGGGTCGGCAAAGGGGTCGAGCCAAGAGTTGAGCCGGTCGGCGGCATAGGGCACCAGCTCCGGCATGAGCATGATGGCCGTGCCAATGGCGGCAGCGCCGCCCGCCCCCGCCAGCATAAACCACCGCAGCCCGGTGCCGCCCACGAACATGAGCACCGCGCCGATACTCAAGATCAGCACTGTGCCGGAAAGGTGGGGTTCCAGCAGCATGAGTACCGCCACCACCCCCAGCACCAGCGCAAAGGGTACTACCCCCACCGCAAAGCTGCCCATGCGGTCGTGGTTCAGGGCGATGATATGGGCAAATACCAGCACCACCGCAAATTTGGCGATCTCGCTGGGCTGTAATGTGCCCAGCCCCGGCAGCACCAGCCAACGCTTACAGCCGTTATACTCCGGCATGAACAGCACCGCCGTCAGCAGCACCAGCGAGAGCGCCAGCAGCGGCCACGCCAGTTTGTGATAGATGTGGTAGTCCACCCGGCTGGCCATCCACATCGCCGCCAGACCCATGGCGGCGTACAGCAGCTGCGGCCGCACATAGGCAAAGGCGTCCTGCCGCCGGTACAGTGCCACCGCGCTGCTGGCGCTGCACAGCATCACCAGCCCAAAGGCTACCAGCGTGAGCACCAGCACCAGAAAGGGCAGGTCCATGGGCGGCAGCGGCCGCAGCAGCCCTTTGCGGGCAGCAGTTCTGTGCAATCCCGGTCACCTCCGTTTTATGTTATTGTACGCGGGTGCAGGGGCGGTTAGTCATACACGCTGCCGCCGGGCGC
>ENA-OWXD01000449-OWXD01000449.1-human-gut-metagenome-genome-assembly--contig:-NODE-449-length-13151-cov-43.3337_pt1 | contig 13151 bp, 9 predicted proteins | sample MGYA00249244_ERZ652055 | MGnify/ENA primary metagenome ERZ652055 (study PRJEB26925, sample SAMN05827059) | human gut metagenome | biome: ENVO:2100002; feature: ENVO:00000062; material: ENVO:00002003...
TCAGAAATTCGATCCTTCTGGCTGTTGGAATGGCAGTCTGTGCACTGTCCTACTATAATGCCTACGGATGGATCTTATGCAGCTTCCTGTTTTTCTGCCTGACAGTCCTTCTGTGCAGGGAAGAGCCGGTAAAACAGAGAGTTGCATTTCTGCTCCGGAGAGGGATCGTGATCGCGGCAGTAACCTTTGCCTTATGCGGCTGGTGGTTTATACGAAATGCCGTTCTCTATGACGGAGATCTTATCGGAAGAAAAGCCTGTGCACAGTGTGCGGAAAAATATGCGGCTGTTGATTACAGACCGTCCAGATACCCTACACCGGAGAAGCTGAACTGGTCATGGAAGGATATCCTTCTGTATCAGGACCCGGGCTGGCAGCATAACTGGCTGCTGACAGTTCTGGTAAGCTTTATAGGAACCTTTGGCCTGATGCAGATCTATATGCCTTATAGTGTGAGCAAGGCATATTTCCTGTTCTTTGGAATGGGTGGGATCGGTATTTTGACCATGCTGGGAATATTTTATCCGAAGAAACGTACTGTGGTAAAAGAACGAAAAGCAGCAGGAAGTGAAAAGCTGAAGATAAAAACAATAACCGTGTACGATAAATGGGACAGAAAAGGGATCTTTCATCTGCTGCTGATCCTTCTGATCCTGATCCCTGTGGGTCTGTTTATGTATTATGTATATTATAGTGACAACCAGGCACAGGGACGTTATATCATGCCGGCACTGTATCCGGCCATGTATTTTGTGACAGCCGGCTGGAATCGTCTGCTTGAGCGTTTTGTAAAAAAGGAAAATATCAGAATGTGGATATACCGGGTCCTGACAGCACTTCTGGCTGCTTCGCCGTTTTTATGCTATATCTTCCTGGTAGTTCCGTTTTATGGCTGACACCCCGACGGGTGAGATGGCAGAAAAAAATCCCTTCTATGTATCCGGATATGACCGGTACATAGGAGGGATTTTTTAATTCTGAAGTATATCCGCCTGGGGACCAAGATCAGGAACGGATGATCCGGATCATGCGCCACAGCAGAAGGATCAGGAGCAGGATGCCCACACCGCCAATGGCAAAATACGGGATCTGGGATCTGGATTCGGAATAAGCTTTTGCAGAATCCATGTTTTCATCATTTTCCAGTACATCGGAGGAGCTTTCCTGGGAGGGATCCTCGACAACTGCAGTTCCCACCTGAGTTCCGCCAAAGGAATAGGTACGTAAGATCTGACCATCAGATTCCGTATCTTCCGTAGTCAGGTCGTCTGCGGTCGCACCGGATGGAACCATTACAGTGCCGCCGGACAGGATGTGAAAATCATCCTCGCTGAGATCCAGAAGCTGGAAATTGGAAAAACCGTAATCCAGAAGTGAGATCGCTTCGTTGGCTGTCTGACCGGTCGCTCCGTTCATGACTACTGCGATCAGAGTAGTACCGTTTCGCTGTGCAGCTGTGACAAGAACGCTTCCGGAAGCAGTGGTGGTACTTTCACGACCGCCGATACATCCTTCATAATAGGAAGCGGATGCAGGATCTGTCATGGTAAAAGAGCTTGTCAGGTTACGGGTACCGCCGGAAACATTGGTAGCCGGGATCGTATAGGAGGTGGCTCCGGAGATGGTGCGGAAGCTGTCATTACGGATAGCCGCCTGCATGATCAGAGCCAGATCATGTGCTGTGGTATGCTGGTTGTCATCCGGGAGACCGGTAGGATTGGTGAATACCGTATTGGTACATCCCAGCTCCTTGGCACGGTCGTTCATTTTCTGGACAAAGGCATCCACAGATCCGCCGATCTGTTCTGCGACCTGGAGAGCAATGTCATTGGCAGAGGCCAGCATCAGAGCGTAAAGGCACTGCTCCATGGTAAATACCTCTCCGAGCTGTGAGGAAATATGAGCGCCTCCGTCTGTAACACCGGATACACCGGTTTCTGTCATGGTAACCTGATCGTCAAGCTGGCTGTTCTCCAGTGCCAGAAGACAGGTCATGATCTTAACTGCGCCGGCCGGAGAAAGCGTGGTGTCCATATCCTTGGCATAGAGGATCGTATCGGAAGTATCTTCCATGATCACGGCAGATGCGGAAGTGATCTCAGGCCCCTGAGGCCATCCGCTGATCCCATTGGTGGTAACACCGGAGGATACAGCAACAGCGGTTTCTTCTGTGGCGAAAACTGGAGTCTGGAACACCATGGAAGCGGAGATCCCAATAGCCAGAAGCGCTGTGGTTATTCTTGATTTTTTCATGATAAATGGTACTCCTGTATAAAAAATAATTCTTATGTAAGCAATACATACGTAAGCTCAGTATAACACATTTCCTCTCTTCCTTGCAAAAAAAATGATGGAATGGTAAAATATGTTCATCAAACTGTTACTGAGAACAGAGTGAACAGTAACATCAAACTGAGTAATACGGAGATAATATATGAGTAAAGATGATTCTACAGGAAAGATCCAATGGGACAGACTTATAAAGAAGCTTTCCCCCTATACAGTACAGAAGGGCCTAAGATACCTGAAGCATTATGGCCTGAAAGAGTTCTGGATCCGGCTTCATGAGCGTTTTGAACCGGAAGAGGTTCCTTACGGACCATGGTATGAGGCATACAGACCTGACGAGGAAACACTGGAGAAGCAGCGGAAACGCAAATTTCTGGATGGGCCGCTGATCAGCATTGTGGTACCTGCATATCTGACACCGGAGCGTTTTTTAAGACAGATGCTAGACTCTCTCCTTGCACAGACATATGAGAACTGGGAGCTGTGTCTGGCAAACGGAAGCCCGGAGGATCCAGACATGCAGACTGTGCTGAGATCCTATGCAGAGATGGACAGGAGGATCCGCTATCAGGATCTGAAAGAGAATCTTGGCATTGCAGAAAATACAAACGCGGCTTTTGCCATGGCAGAGGGTGATTTTATCGCACTTCTGGATCATGATGATCTGCTGGCACCTAATGCATTGTATGAGATCGCGGCGGCACTGGAGGAGCATCCGGAGGCGGATGTGATCTATACAGATGAGGATAAGGTCACGACAGATCTTTCTGAACATTTTCAGCCCCATCTGAAACCGGACTTTAACCTGGATCTTTTAAGATCCAATAATTATATCTGCCATTTTCTGGTGGTAAGACGTTCCGTAGTGCAGACAGTGGGCGGATTCCGCCGGGAATTTGACGGCGCCCAGGATTATGATTTCATTTTCCGCTGTGTGGAGCAGGCCAGGGAAGTGGTCCATGTACCGGAGATCCTTTATCACTGGAGGACCCACAAATCCTCCACAGCAGATAATCCGGCAAGCAAGATGTATGCTTTTGAAGCCGGCAGACGTGCCATTGAGGGGAATCTCAAACGGACCGGAACTCCGGGAACCGTGGAGCATACTCCGGATTTCGGATTTTACCGTGTGAAGTATCCGGTGCAGGGAGAACCTCTGGTTTCTGTTATCATTCCAAACCGTGAGGAGAAAGAAACGCTTCAGGCCTGCGTGGAATCCATTTTTGAAAAAACTGCCTACAAAAATTACGAGATCATCATTGTGGAGAATAACAGCAGCTCCGAAGAGATCTTCCGGTATTACAGAAAGCTTTCGGAGGATCCCAGGGTCCATCTGATCCGCTGGAAAAAAGGCTTCAACTATTCTGCCATCAACAATTTCGGGGTGCGCCATGCCAAAGGAGATTACCTGCTTTTTCTGAATAATGACGTAAAGGTCATCGATCCGGACTGGATGTCAGAGATGCTGAGCGTGTGCCAGCGTAAGGAAACAGGTGCAGTTGGCGTCAAGCTGATCTATCCGGATAACACCATTCAGCATGCAGGCTGCGTGGTGGGAATGGGCGGAATTGCCGGGAACATGTTTGTGAATATGCCGGCAGAGCGTACCGGATATCTCCATAAGGCTTCTCTTCTGCAGGATATGAGCTGTGTGACTGCAGCATGTATGATGATGAAGAAGGAAGTTTTTCTGGAGGCAGGAGGCTTTACGGAAGAGCTTGCAGTTGCGTTTAATGATGTGGATCTCTGTCTGAAGGTGCGAAGCCACGGCCATCTGATCGTCTATGATCCGTATGTGAAGCTCTATCATTACGAATCCAAGTCAAGAGGCACTGAGGACAGCGAGGAAAAGGTCCGCCGTTTCCAGACGGAGATCGAATACATGCGCTGTCACTGGCTGGATATCCTGAAAAAAGGAGATCCATACTATAACAAAAATCTTTCTTTAACCAAATGGAATTATTCCCTGAAGCCCCTTCCGGGAATGGGAAAGAAGAAGGGATAAAGCAATGCAGGAAGTATCAGTAGTCATACCAAACTTTAACGGAATGGCATATCTGGATGGTGTTCTTTCCAGTCTTGAAAGACAGACTATCCGTAATTTTGAGGTTATACTAGTGGATAATGGTTCCACTGATGGCAGCTGTGCGTTTGTTTCGGCGGAATATCCATGGGTACACATGATACAGCTTCCGGAGAATTACGGCTTCAGCAGAGCCGTCAATGAAGGGATCCGTGCGGCACGTTCCCCATATGTGCTGCTTCTGAACAATGATACGGAAGCGGAACCGGATTTCCTGGAGGAGATGGTTGCTGCCCTGCGCAGACATAAGAAGGCATTTTCCTGTCAGGCAAAGATGATCCAGCTTCATGACAGGGACAAGATGGATGATGCCGGAAATTATTACTGTGCCCTTGGCTGGGCTTTTGCCAGGGGAAAAGGCAAGGATATCCGCCATTATGACCGAGAGCAGAAGATTTTTTCCACCTGTGCGGGAGCTGCGATCTACCGTAAGAAATTTATTGACAGGATCGGAGATTTTGATGAGGAGCATTTTGCTTATCTGGAGGATCTGGATATCGGCTATCGTGCCAGGATCTGCGGTTATCAGAACTGGTATGCTCCAAAAGCGAAGGTTTATCATGTAGGAAGCGGCACCAGCGGCTCCAGATATAATCAGTTTAAGATCCGGTATTCTTCCAGAAACAATATTTATCTTATCTATAAGAATATGCCGTTTCTCCAGATCGTGCTGAACCTTCCGTTTTTTCTGGTGGGATTCGGTGCGAAGATCCTGTTTTTTGCGTCCAAGGGATTCGGACGTGAGTACCTTGCAGGCATCAAAAACGGCTTTCAGATCAGCCGCAAAAACAAAAAAGTCAGATTTTCCATGAGGAATCTTCCGCGTTATATACAGCTCCAGTTTGAACTCTGGATCAACATTTTTAGGCGTTTTGCCGGTTAAGACATCATATTTTCACAGAATTTTTATATTTCGGAGGGAAGATTTTATTGCTTTTGAGTTTCATCTATTATAAGATAAAAGCAATGAACTTAAATGAGGTGGCGGAAATTGATTAAAGACAACCAGAAAAATTTCAGTCGTCTCCATATGCTGATCGATGTATTTGTGATCGCGGCCTCCTATGCCCTGGCCTGGTTGATCCGTTTTCAGGGAATTTTTGAACATTCGGCGGTCCAGTCCAAGACCGTCCAGGAATATATGTTTATGCTGATATTCATTATTCCGGGATATTTACTTCTTTATCAGGCCTTTGATCTTTATACACCGATGCGAATGCAGGGGCGTCGTCTCGTACTTGCCGGAATTGTGAAGGCAAATGCGTTAGGGCTCCTTATCATCATGTTTGCACTTTACAATTTTAAAGAGCTGGACTATTCCCGTCTTACTCTGGTTTCTTTCTGTGTGATCAATATCGTCCTGGAATGGTTTGTGCGTATGGTCATATTTTACATTCTCCGGGATATGCGCAAAAAAGGAATGAACCAGAAACAGGTGCTGCTGGTAGGATACAGCCGTGCTGCCGAGGAATATGTAGACAGGATCCTGCAGAATCCGCAATGGGGATACGTGATCAGGGGCATACTGGATGACAATGTGCCGGCAGGCACTACTTATAAGGGCGTTAAGGTGATCGGTCGAATCGCCAATCTGATGATCATCCTTCCATCCAGTCGTCTGGATGAGATAGCCATTACCCTGGGCTTAAGTGAGTATTATCGTCTGGAAGAGATCGTTGCACTCTGTGAAAAATCCGGCGTGCACACAAAATTTATTCCGGATTATAATAATATTATTCCGACCAAACCATATACAGAAGATATTCTCGGGCTTCCGGTGATCAATATCCGGTATGTGCCCCTGAGCAACACGTTTAATGCACTGATCAAGAGATCTATGGATATTGCAGGCGCGATCGTTGCGATCATTGTGTCCTCACCGGTGATGCTGGTGTTGTGTATGCTGATCAAGCTGACTTCGCCGGGACCGCTGATCTATAAGCAGGAACGTGTCGGGCTTCACAATCAGACTTTCCGGATGTATAAATTCCGGTCCATGGAGATCCAGAAAGAATCAGAAGAAAAAAAGGCGTGGACAGTAAAGAACGATCCAAGAGTTACCGGAATCGGTAAATTTATGCGTCATACCAGTCTGGATGAGCTTCCACAGCTTTTTAACATTCTGAAGGGTGAGATGAGTCTTGTGGGACCAAGACCGGAGCGGCCGTTTTTTGTAGAAAAGTTTAGGGAGGAGATACCACGTTATATGGTCAAGCATCAGGTGCGGCCGGGTCTTACCGGGTGGGCACAGGTAAATGGCTATCGTGGAGATACTTCTATCAGAAAAAGGATAGAGTGTGATCTGTATTATATCGAAAACTGGTCTGTGGGATTTGATATAAAGATCATGTTTCTTACCATATTCAAAGGATTTATTAATAAGAACGCATACTAAAAAGGGGAAAAGGAAAAGATGTCAAAACCTCGGAAAAAAAGCAAGAAGATTTTATTTATCCTGGAGATCGTCGTACTGCTCCTGTTTATCGGAGGTCTGTTCGTTTATGGTCAGATCTCAGCCAAACTGGATAAGATCGACATCCAGGAAACAGATCTTGCAGACCAGGATATTGTAACCAATGATCAGGCACCGCAGATGACGGGATATACCACCTATGCACTGTTCGGACTGGACCACAGAAGCAAGAATGAGAAGCTGAATACAGAGAACAGTGATACCATCATCATTGCGAGTATCAACAATGATACGAAGGCAGTCAAACTTGTGTCTGTCTATAGAGATACCCTTCTCAATGTAAAGGATGATACCTATTCCAAAGCCAATTCGGCATATGCATTTGGCGGACCGACCAACGCGGTTTCCATGCTGAATACGAATCTGGATCTGAATATCACAGATTATGTTGCCATTGATTTTAATGCGCTGGTAACTGTGGTAGACTGTCTCGGAGGATTGGACATCCCTCTTTCCTATGCGGAGATCGTTCATATGAACAATTACTGTGTGGAGACATCAGAGGAAACCGGAAAGAGCTACACACCGATCGAACTGCCGGATCCGAAGCCGGAGGATGAGGAAGCAATCGTAGATACCTATCATCTTAATGGTGTACAGGCTACCTCCTACTGCCGTATCCGTTATACTGCAAGTCTTGATATGGGACGTACCGAGAGACAGAGACGAGTGATCCAGATGATCGTAGATAAGGCGAAAAAGGCAGGACTTTCCACTATCTTTGATATTATGGATCAGGTATTCCCGATGGTAAAAACTTCTGTTTCCAAAACAGAGATCCTGAAGATGATCCCGGCTATGATCGGCTACAGTATTGATGAAACTACAGGCTTCCCCAACGATTATAAATTTGCCCAGGTAAAGGGCAGCGTTATCGTACCTACCACACTGGAATCCAATGTTCTGAAGATGCATCAGTTTCTGTATGGAGACACCAGTTACACTCCGACGCAGGATGTACTCAACAGAAGTGCCCAGATTACAAATATCGCAGGCGGAGGCGACGTGCAGGACACTGCACCTGCGGTGACAGATACACCGAATGACGCAACGGATGATTCGTATACGTGGCAGGGAGATACATCCACAGATTACAGCAGTACGGACACAAGTGATGATGCTGATTACAGCACAGACACAGATTATGATTCGGATTACTCCGGAGACGATTACAGCACAGATACGGATTATTCCGGAGACGATTACAGCACAGATACGGACTATTCCGGAGGCGATTCCGATACGGATTATAACGATTATACCGACGGAGAAGATTATTCGGAGAATGAATAAAACATCAAAATGAGCAACCAGCAGAAGGGACCATCCAGTAACGGGTGGTCCTTTCTGGACAGGAGACAAATATGAAAACATTAAAAACAGACGTGATCATCCCGGCATACCGTCCGGGAGAAGAATTTGAAAAACTGCTGGAAAGACTCAGCGCACAGAAATATCCTATCAATAAGATCCTTGTCATGAATACAGAAAAGAAATTCTGGAAAGAGACCTGGGAACAGGAATATCCGCTTGTGGAAGTCCGGCATCTTACAAAAGAAGAATTTGACCATGGCGGTACCAGAAGGCAGGCGGCAGAGCTTTCGGATGCGGAGATCCTTGTATTTATGACACAGGATGCAATGCCGGCAGACAGGGAACTGATCGGAGCACTGGTAGGAGCTCTTGCAGAGAATCCACAGGCAGGAGCCGCTTATGCGCGTCAGCTTCCAAAAAAGGACTGCAGATTTCTGGAAAAATATACCCGTTCCTTTAATTATCCGGAACAGTCCTGTCTGAAAACGGAAAAAGATGTACAGACCTACGGGATCAAAACATATTTCTGCTCCAACGTCTGTGCTGCTTATGATCACAGGATCTATGATGAGATTGGTGGATTTCCGGAGCATGCTATTTTTAATGAAGATATGATCTATGCAGGCTGGATGGTAAAAAAAGGCTATGGAGTTGCCTATGTATCAGAAGCGCGTGTATATCATTCTCACAATTACACCTGTATGCAGCAGTTCCACAGGAATTTTGATCTGGGAGTTTCCCAGGCGGAGCATCCGGAGGTTTTTGAAGGAGTGCCTTCCGAAGGTGAGGGCATCCGGCTGGTAAAAAAAAGCATGGCATATCTTCTGAAAACAGGCCACATATGGCTGATCCCCGGACTGTTTTTGCAAAGTGTCTCCAAATACGCCGGATATTTTCTCGGAAAACGATACAAAAAGCTCCCTGAAAAAATGATCCGCTTCTGCACCATGAATCCGCAATACTGGAAAAAGAACAAATAAGAGCAGGTCACGGTTTTTTAAAAGAGATATCACAGTTTAAACACAATTCCCTGTTAAACTGTCTTTTATAAGAGAAATAAATGTTACTGAGAACGGAGTGAGCAGTAACAGATACATGCATCAGATAACATAGAAGGGAGCACCAGAGGCATGAGTGAAGAGAATAAATGGGGGACAGACTTGCCGGATGAGGATAAGAATGCTTCGGCAGAACAGAAACCGCTGACGCATCCTTATTCTGAGGGACGCAGGATGCAGGAGAGCGGACAGGACAGTTATGCAGGTGCCGGACAGAGTGAAGGCACTTCGCAGGAGAAACCAAAATACGGACATTATGAGGTGCATCAGCCTCAGGCCGGTAATTATGCCGGTGGAAATATACCGCCCAAAAAGCCGCGGAAAAAGAGAGATTTTTCAGGCCACAACAGCTTTGGAAAGAAAGCAGCCACTGTGGTGGCACTGGCTGTGATCTTTGGGCTGGTAGCCGGAGTAGTTTTTCAGGGTGTGAATATTGCAGCAGATAAATACAGAGGAAATGACAGCAGTACAACGATCGGAAAGACAGAAACAGTTACCGGGACAGAGGACAGTACTGACAGTAGCTCTGCGGATTCTACTGTGAAGGATATTGTGGCAGAGAGTGGTACAGTGGCCGGTGTAGCCCAGGCAACCATGTCTTCTATCGTTGCCATTACATCTGTCAGTGTGCAGGAAATCCCAAGCTTTTTCGGATATGGAACGAGGCAGTATCAGAGTGCAGGAAGTGGTTCCGGTATTATTGTAGGAGAAAATGACAGCGAGCTTCTCATTGCGACTAACAACCATGTGGTATCTGGAGCGACTACACTTACTGTGTGCTTTGCAGGCAGTGATGTGGTAGGAGCGGAAGAAGAAACCCAGGCTATGGCAAGCAGCTCCGATGGAGATGCGGATGTGGATAACGCAGTTTCTGCCAAGATCAAAGGCACCGATGAAGAGAATGATCTGGCAGTGGTGGCAGTGGAGAAATCCGATATTCCGGATGAGACCATGGATGAGATCAAGATTGCACAGATGGGAAGCTCGGACGATCTTGTAGTCGGTGAGCAGGTGGTTGCCATTGGCAATGCACTGGGCTATGGACAGTCAGTTACCTCCGGATGGATAAGTGCCCTTAACAGAAGCATCAGTACAGAGGACGGAGAAGCCAGCGGACTGATCCAGACTGATGCAGCGATCAATCCCGGAAACAGTGGCGGTGCACTTCTGAACATGAACGGTGAAGTGATCGGTATCAATGCGGCCAAGTATGCAGACAGTCAGGTGGAAGGCATGGGATATGCCATTCCGATCTCCAAGGCAGAGCCGATCCTGGAAGAACTGATGAACCGCGAAACCAGGGATAAGGTGGAAGATTCTTCCAAGGTAGGATATATGGGAGTCAAGGCTGCCGATCTTACAACAGAAGCCATCCAGATGTATAATATGCCGGCAGGTGCTTTTATTACTGAGGTAACGGAAGGTGGCGCAGCAGATAATGCAGGGATCAAAAAAGGCGATATCATTGTGAAGCTGGATGGACAGAAGGTAAGCGGCAAGGATGACCTTGTTGATAAGCTGCAGTATTATGAGGCAGGAGAAACCATCGAAGTGGTGATCTCCAGAGCGAACAGCGGAGAGTACAAGGAACAGACGGTTGAAGTGACCCTCGGAAGCAAACCCTCTTCTGACAAATAAAAGAAAATACAGGATAACCATTTATAAACCGGGGAGCTGCATAAGAACATGCAGCTCCCCGGTTTATAAAAACTTAATTTGATACAGCGGGATTATGTGCTATAATATGCATAATAAAAACCAGAAAGGAAATGTTATGGCAGATCAGTTTGATAATAATAAAGACAATGACCAGGAGCAGAAATACGAGAAATTCTGTTTTTTATGCCGCAGACCGGAGAGTCAGGCAGGGAAGATGATCGACCTTCCTAATCATATACATATCTGTGCGGATTGCATGCAGAAAAGCTTTGATACTATGAACACCCAGATGAACAATGGAAATTATTCCGATCTTTTTAACATGCCGAATGTGAGCATGATCGATCTCAGCAGTTTTCAGAATCCCGGAAACCAGGCGAAGAAGATCAAGAAAAAATCAGAGACTCCGAAGCCGGTGATCGATCTCAAAGATATTCCTGCACCACATAAGATCAAAGCAACTCTGGATGAATATGTGATCGGACAGGAATATGCCAAGAAGGTAATGTCTGTAGGTGTATACAACCATTATAAGAGAGTTGCCACAGATACCATGGATGATATTGAGATCGAGAAATCCAATATGCTGATGATCGGACCTACAGGCTGCGGTAAGACTTATCTGGTGAAGATGCTTGCCAGACTTCTTCAGGTACCGCTTGCCATTGCAGATGCCACATCTCTTACAGAGGCTGGTTATATCGGTGATGATATCGAGAGCGTAGTATCCAAGCTCCTTGCGGCTGCAGATAATGATGTGGAGAAGGCAGAGCACGGGATCATTTTCATCGATGAGATCGATAAGATCGCAAAGAAGAAGAATACCAACCAGAGAGATGTCAGCGGAGAGGCTGTCCAGCAGGGACTTCTGAAACTTCTGGAGGGAAGTGAAGTGGAAGTTCCGGTGGGTGCTACCAGCAAGAATGCCATGGTACCTATGGTGACTGTAAATACAAGGAACATTCTGTTTATCTGTGGCGGTGCGTTCCCGGATCTTGAGAATATCATCAAAGAAAGACTGAATAAACAGGCGTCTATCGGATTTTATGCAGATCTGAAGGACAAATATGATGATGATCCGCATGTGCTGGAGAAAGTAACGGTAGATGATCTCCGTGCATTTGGAATGATTCCGGAATTTATCGGTCGTCTTCCGATCATCTTTACCCTGAACGGGCTGACGGAAGATATGCTTGTGAAAATCCTCAAGGAGCCGAAGAACGCCATTCTGAAACAGTATAAGAAGCTTCTGGCACTGGATGAAGTAAAACTGGAGTTTGAGGACGGTGCCTTACATGCCATTGCCCGTAAGGCATTGGAACGCCATACAGGAGCCAGAGCTCTCCGGGCTATCCTGGAGGAATATATGCTGGATATCATGTATGAGATCCCGAAGGACGACAATATCGGTGAGGTCGTGATCACAGAGGGATACATTCAGGGCAACGGAGGTCCGAAGATCCTTATGCGTGGACAGGAGATCCCGGCACTGGAAGGATAAGAAACAAGAAGATTCTTTAATATATAAAGGAGCGTGACAGATATGGCAAAAAGCAGTTTTTGGGATGATCTGGGAAACACACTGACAAGAAAGGTAAAGGGCTTAAGTTCCAGAGCAGAGAATCTCTATGAGATCCAGAAGATCCGTAACAAGCTCTCTGCACAGGAGCGTATGACCGAAAAGCTGATGATGGATATCGGAAAGATGATCTATACACGTTATGAGCAGGGAGAAGCCGTTGACGGTGAGACGGGAGCTATCTGCGAGGAAATCAGCCAGCACATGCTGGAGGCGGATCACTACAGAGATGCGATCGCTGCCAGTAAAGGGGAGAAGTTCTGCCCGGCCTGCCATAAGGCGGTGATGCGGGAGGCCAGCTTCTGTCCGTATTGCGGAGCGGCGTGTCCTACAGCGGAGCTGGAAGAGAAAGCTGCTGATGTGATCGAGCAGGCAGATGAGGAGCTTGAAGAGGCTGCTGAGGCAGAGGTGACAGAAGTACCGGAGACAGAAGCGGAAGAAAACGCAGAAGCTACAGAAGCGGCAGCAGATCCGGAAGAGACAGTAGAAGCGTCAGAAGTAGTAGAAACAGAAGAAGCTACAGAAGTGGCAGCAAAAACCGCAGAAGCGTCAGAAACAGAAACATCAGGATCAGATCCGGAATTAGAAGAGGAAAGAACGGAAGTGGGATCTGCAGAAACAGAGGAGCCTGCGGCTGATCCGGAAAATACAGAAACAATAGAAGAAAAAACAGAATAACCATAAGCATATAAGGCA